>OIAK01000002.1_pt1 | contig 291618 bp, 383 predicted proteins | sample 1580741 | NCBI WGS metagenome assembly OIAK01 (sample SAMEA3882521, study PRJEB24775) | human gut metagenome | biome: human-associated habitat; feature: intestine environment; material: feces | place: Netherlands | collected 2009/2010
ATACTGACCGCTATCGCTACTACGCTCGGAGTAACGAGCTGCATGGGATAAAGAAAACAGAGAAATCCGGTCATTAAGGTCATGGTCATTAAGGTCATTAAGGATTTCCAAAGAAAGTTAAAAGGGAAATGAGTAAAAAATCATCAGATTTTTGCTCGTTTCCCTTTTTTTTATTACCTTTGCCATAAAAATAATATATAATAATATGATAACAGGAGAAATCAAAAACAAGATAGACCAGATATGGGACACCTTCTTTGTGGCTGGCATTACAAACCCTATCACCGTGTTGGAACAGATGACCTACATCTTCTTTATGAAAATGCTCGATGACAAGCAGCTACAGGAAGAAGAAAACGCCCGCGACTGGGATAGCGAGGTGGAAAACCCTACCTTCCCCGAAGGACAACTGTGGATTAATCCAGACGCTACCACCGACGAGGAGAAGGCTGGAATCCCTTACGAAAGCCTGCGCTGGCACGTGTTCAAGAACCTGGGCGCTGACAATATGTTCAAGGTGGTAAGACAGCACGTGTTTGAATTCATCAAGCATATCGGCACAGGCGAAGAAAGCGCCTACAGCCGCTACATGAAGTCGGCTATCTTCCTCATTCCCAACGCCCGAACCCTTACCAAGGTGATAGATGGCGTGGATTCTCTCGACATGAACAACCGCGATGCGATGGGCGATGTATATGAATACATTCTCGGCAAGATGGCGGCAAGCGGCACCAACGGACAGTTTCGCACACCCCGACACATCATCCGAATGATTGTGGAGATGATGCAGCCTACTCCGAAAGATTACATCTGCGACCCAGCCATGGGGTCTGCCGGATTCCTCGTTGAGGCTGTTAAATATATTAAGGAGAACTATGAGACGGCTGCCTATGTAAGCGAGGATGTTCACCACATGAAAACCTCGATGATCAATGGCTACGATACTGACCAGACCATGCTGCGCATAGGAGCCATGAACCTGCTGCTGCACGACATTACTGCCCCGGAACTTGCCTGGCGCGATTCGCTCTCTGAGCAGAACGAAGACCAGAGCTGCTATTCGCTCATCATGGCGAACCCGCCGTTTGCCGGCAGTCTCGACAAGGGCAATGTGAACAAGAAGATTCTTGCCTACGCCAACACCAGCAAGACCGAGCTGCTGTTCCTGGCTCAGTTTGTCCGCTCTCTGGAGTTGGGCGGCCGCTGTGCCAGCATCGTGCCGGATAGTGTTCTCTTCAGAACCTCTAGGGACTACGTTGCCATTCGCAAGGAGATTGTTGACAACCAGCAGTTGTGCGCCGTCATTTCCATGCCGAGCGGCGTGTTCAAGCCATACGCCGGTGTTTCTACCGCTGTTCTCATATTCCGCAAGACCAACTGTGGCGGAACGGACAAGGTATGGTTTTATGATATGAAGGCAGATGGTTTCTCGCTGGATGACAAGCGTGCACCGATAGCCGACAATGACATTTCGGATGTGGTTAACCGCTATCTGCATCCTGAAGCTGAGGCTTCCCGCACCCGCAAGGATCAGAGTTTCTTCGTACCCGTAGAGGAAATCCGCCAGAACGATTACGACCTCTCTATTAATAAGTATAAGGAGATAGAGCGTGAGAAGGTGGAATACGAACCCGTAAAGGATATTCTCGTAAGACTGGAAGAGAATGAAGGGGAATTTCTGAAGGGGTATAGAGAATTGTGCAAGATGCTGGAGAAGGACGAGGATTTGGAGAAGGATATGGAGAAGAATTCGGAGGAGATGGTATGAGAAAGGGATGGGAATATAAATCTTTTGAAACTTGCATAAACAAGCTTCCTAAGGCAAAACAAGTAAAAACTAGTGAATATAGTAGTGGTACAAAGTATCCTATAATATCACAAGAAGATAAATTGATTTCTGGATATTATGATGATGAGTCTTATGTTTTCCACATAGACTCTCCAGTCGTAATATTTGGAGATCATACACGTGTACTTAAATATATAGATTTCGACTTCGTGGTTGGAGCAGATGGAGTAAAAATAATATCTCCTCAAAAAGATTTAAATGCAAAATTTTTACTATATTATCTTCAATGGTACAAAATACCAAATCTTGGATATTCAAGACATTATAAGTTATTAAGAGAAATTAAAATTCCTCTCCCACCCCAATCAACTCAGCTTGCGATAGTTTCCGAACTTGACAAGATAAACGAGTTGATTCGTTTGAAGAAGGAGCAGCTTAAAGATTTCGACAATCTCGCTCAAAGCCTCTTCTATGAAATGTTTGGAGACCCAGTGGAGAATGAAAAGGGATGGGAAGCGAAGAAGCTGGGAGATGTTTGCACTGATATTAAATATGGAACCAGTAAGCCAGCATCTGAAAATGGTCGTTACACATATTTAAGAATGTGTAACCTAACTACAGATGGTTTCTTAGACTTATCCAATACGAAACAAATAGATATTCCAGATGATGAAATAGAGAAGTGCATCGTACGCTATGGAGATATTTTGTTCAATCGAACAAACAGTATAGAATTGGTCGGCAAAACATGCTTGTTTGACAAAAAAGAACCCATGGTTATAGCAGGATACATTATTAGGGTAAGACTTAATGATACTCTTTTACCAGTTGTCCTTTCAAGAATGTTCAATTTAGCATCAATAAAAAAGTTGTTGCGTTCTATGGCTAAAGGTGCAGTTAACCAGGCAAATATAAATTCAAAGGAGCTGGCTTCAATTAGAATTCCTCTCCCACCCCTCTCTCTCCAGCGTCTCTTTGCCCAGCGCATAGAGCAAATCGAGCGAGAGAAATCGGAGGTTCAAAAGTCCATCCAGGATTTCGAAACCCTGCTGGCTTCCCGCATACAATACTGGTTCGAATAGAAGTTGAAGGCGGCTTTGTATATTGCCCGGTATTTGAAGGCTTTTGCCCACAAAAATATAACAATAACAATTAAAAATAAAACGACAATGAAGAATTTTGACTTTATCAAAGAGCTGGCAGAGGAGATTCCTGCCTTCCACCAGCTCCACGCATACTGCGATAAGGCAGAAATCTTTCAGAAGGCATTCCCCGAAGAGAGTGCCGCCAATGCACGCAAGGCACTGGAATGGCTCGTAAAAAACCATCTGGCGATGGCTAACGTTACCCTCTCCCCGCACGAAACCTTGAACAATATGCTCAAACGCCCACAGATAGATGCTTTCATCAACGAAGACTGGGAGTTTGAACAGAACATGCGCACGGTAAAGAAAATAGGCAACTACGCTGCTCATACCGGAGCCCAGCAGGTAAAGGCAAACGATGCTTTCATCTGTCTGAGAGCCCTCTTCTATGTGGCAACCGGTTTCCTCTACCGCTGGCAGGCAATCCGCAAAATGCTTGCCTTCGATGCTACGCTCATCCCGCAGGACTTTACCCAGATTCATGCATCAGACAATTCCGAGCCAACCGTATCCCCAGACCTCACAGACCATGTTTCTTCCGAGGCTATCAATCACCCGGAACCTCCAAAATCTCAGCCTTCAGAATCGCTTGAAAGCGAAGCCATTACCCGCCAATGCCTCATCGACTATATGCTGAACGAAGCCGGCTGGGAAATACTCCACGCAAAGGGCGACATACAGGGCGGCAAGGCTGGCATAGAAATCAAGATAGAGGGAATGAACAAGCAATTCCACCCTTCAGGCATCGGCTACGCCGACTATGTGCTCTTTAGCAAGGGCAGCAAACCGCTGGCGGTGATAGAAGCCAAAAGCACCATCCACAGCCCGGAAACGGGACGCAAACAGGCCATCGAGTATGCAGATTGCCTGGAGAAAAAGTATGGCGTGCGCCCGGTAATTTATTACACCAACGGATACACAACAAAGGTGATAGACGGACTCGACTATCCGCCTAGAACCGTCATCTCCTTCCACAGTTACAACGACCTGGAATATCTGATTCAGAAGCGGAGTCGCTCCCCTATTACCAACCTGGCGATAGACGATGAAATCACCAACCGCCCCTATCAGAAAACCGCCATCAAGAGTCTGGTGGAATGGCTCAACAGGAAGCATCGCCGCGGTCTGCTCGTGCTGGCCACCGGTACGGGCAAGACGCGCGTAAGCATCTCGCTCTGCAAGCTGCTCTACAACAACAGCAAATGGCTCAAGAATGTTCTGTTTCTTGCCGACCGCAAGGAACTGGTGAAGCAGGCGCACGAAAAATTCGAAGAGTTCCTGCCTAGCCAGTCGATGTCCTGCCTCTCGGAAGATGATAAGCCAGACACGAACGCCCGCATCGTGTTCTCAACCTATCAGACGATGATCAACTATATCAACACCGAACCCCTGGAATTCTCCATCGGCCATTTCGACCTCATCATCATCGACGAGGCCCACCGCAGCGTGTTCGGCAAATACGGCGCCATCTTCCAGTATTTCGATTCGCTGCTCATCGGTCTCACCGCCACCCCAAGAGCCGAGATAGACAAGAACACCTTCCAGCTGCTGGAACTGGAGAACGAGCCTAACTTTGAATACACCTATGAGGAGGCTATACGTGATGAATATCTGCGCCCCTACCGCCTGAAGAAATGCAACTCGAAGATGATCAACCGGGGCATAAAATACGACGATTTGAGTGCGGAGCAGCGTGAGCAGCTGGAAAAGGTATGGGAGTATGAGAAGGCTATGAAGGGCATTCCGAAGGAAAAGGAATATCATAGAGACATACAGGGCAACGAGATTTTCAACTATCTGATTAACGATGATACCATCGATAATGTATTGTCAGAATTAATGACAAACGGACTGAAGGTGCATAGTGGTGAGGACGTGGGCAAGACCATCATCTTTGCCTACAACCACAAGCATGCCGAGCGCATCGTGGAGCGCTTTAACCAGCTCTATCCCGAGCGTGGTGCTGACTACTGCCAGCTGATAGACAACCAGGTGAAGAACCATTCTGCCATCATCGCCGACTTCAAGATGGAAGCCAAGATGCCGCAGATAGCTGTATCGGTGGACATGCTCGACACTGGTATCGATGTGCCTGAGATTCTGAACCTTGTATTCTTCAAGATTATCAAGTCGAAGATTAAGTTTGAGCAGATGATAGGCAGAGGAACCCGTCTCTGCAAGGACCTTTTCGGTCCGGGCGAAGACAAGCAGGAATTCTACATCTTCGACTGGTGCGGCAATTTCGATTTCTTCTCGAAGCAGGGCGACGACATTCATCCATCCGACAGCAAATCGCTCACCGACCGGCTCTTCTGCCTGCGCCTGGATATTGCCAAGGAGCTGCAGAGCGCCGAGCATCAGGAGAAGGAATTTGACAAGCAGCTGCATGATGAGCTGAAGACCCTGCTCCATCAGCAGGTGGCAGCCATCGGCAAGGAGCGCAAGGAGGCTCGCCCATGGCTGAACATCATAGAACCTTACAGGAATCAGGAGAAATGGACCTGCCTGTCGGAATTGGATGTATCGCGGCTTAAGAAGATTGGACATCTTATCAAAGTGGATAAGGACGACGAGGAAGCCAAGCGTTTCGACATCGTGATGCTCCACATCATGCTTTCGCTCATCGACACAACCAGGCGTGTGGGTCAATTCCGCAAGGTGGTAGTAAACATCGCCGCCATCCTGGAGAAGAAGGCCTCCATCCCGGCTGTGATGGAGCGCATCGACATCATCCGCAAGGTTCAGAAGCCTGTGTTCTGGGAAAATGAATCGCTGGATGCGCTGGAGCATGTGCGCAGGGAACTGAGAGGACTGGTTCATCTGCTGAAGGAGCAGCGTGGCGGCAAGAAGTTTATCATCGACATAGAAGACACCTACACCAAAGTGGAAGGTGTCGAGGATGAGGTAATCAAGACCAGCTACAAGCAGCGTGTAATCGACTATCTGGCAGAGAACAGCAACAACGATACACTGCGCAAGATTCAGCATTTCGAGCAGCTGACCTCTGCCGACATAGAGGAGCTGGAGCGCATCTTCTTTGAGGAGCTGGGCACCAAGGATGAGTATAACGAGCTTACCGAGGGTCATCCGTACAAGAACAATGTGGCTGCGTTTATCCGTGTAATCAACGGCATAGACCGCAAGAAGGCGCTTCAGATCTATCAGCAGTTCATAGAGGGTTACAACCTCACCTCAGAGCAGGAGCTTTATCTGAAGAACATCCTGGATTACATCAGCATGAACGGCGACATAGAAACCCGCAACTTCCTGGAGTATCCGCTGAAAGATCTGAAATGGCGCGAAACTTTCGGCGACACGTTTGTTAATCTCAAGGATTTCATCAAGCAGATGCACCGGGTGATTATTGCGTAAGGGAAGGAATTGGCAACGGAAAGGAAAACGACCGCTCACCTCAGAAATCATGAGGAGAGCGGTCGTTTCCGGTCATTAAGGTCAAGGTCATTAAGGTCATTAAGGATTTCAGATTATCAAAATATCCCTCTATCTTATAAAATAAGGTTAAATCAAGTTCGCCCTGCCAACAAAATCCATCCATAAAATCACTTTTCTGAATATTTTTTGTATTTTTGCAGATATATTGCGCTAATATGGGAATTGAGCATGGCTTATCCTCCTAGATTACAGGCGCATAATGAATAATCATAAATTAAGTAAATATGGACATGGCAAAATATATAGGTGAGACTACTGAATACGATAAGAAGCAGGAAGTGGAACGCCGTAAAATGAAAAGTTGGCTGAAGAGCGTCAGCGCCTTTGCCAATGGCAGTGGCGGTTGCCTATTGTTTGGTATTGCCGATGACGATACTATCATAGGGTTGACCGATGCCAAGACTGATGCCGAATTTATCAGCCAGAAAATTAAGGAGCGCATTGATCCTATGCCGCAAATCGACTTGAAGATAGAGCGTGTAGAAGACAAGGAATTGCTCATTCTTCATGTGCATGGAGGCGAAGATACACCTTATTATTATATAGGCGACAGCGTTCTTGAAACCTTTGTGCGCATTGGCAACGAATCGGTTGTGGCTGATAGTACCGAACATAAGCGTCTAGTATTAAGAGGTCGCAACTCTTCATTCGATGCACGCCCAAGCGATGAAATGTTTGAAGATTATGCATTTTCAAAGCTTCGCAGCCGCTACTATGCCTGGAATGGTCTGAGCTTCGACAATAAGCTCTACCGCTCGTTTGGCCTGGTTGACAACAAGGGAATACTTACCTATGCCGGTCTGTTGATGGCAGACGAATGTCCATTGCGCCAAAGCCGTGTGTTCTGCACAAGATGGAACGGCAAGACAAAAGCAGGAGGAAGCATCGATGCTCTCGACAGCGCAGAGATTACAGGCGGACTTGTAACTCTTCTTGAAGACACCATGTCCTTCATCCGTCGCAACAATCGTACCCTTTGGTATAAAGAACCGATGCAGCGCATTGAGATTCCTCAATATATGGAACGTTGCGTGATGGAAGTTGTAGTGAATGCCCTGGCTCATCGCGACTATCTGATTCAAGGTAGCGAGGTGCATGTAGATATGTACGATGACCGTATGGTGATTTACTCTCCAGGCTCCATGCCGGAAGGAAGACTTATCCAGACGATGAACTTAGAAGATATTCCTTCTGTCAGACGCAATCCGGTTATCGCAGATATCTTTGCTCAGTTGGGTTATATGGAGCGTAAAGGTTCGGGCATGGGCAAAATCATCAATCCAATCAAAGCCCTTCCCTATTTTGAAGAAAAGATGCTTCCGACCTTCTTCTCCGACCGTGCCCAGTTTACTGTCACATTTCCTAATATGATCTTGGCTTGGCAGGAAACTCATCCTGATATTGAGGTAAACTTTGTGGAAAACGAAGGTGATACTCAAGATGTCCCTCAAGATGTCCCTCAAGATGTCCCTCAAGATGTCCCTCAAGGTGGCACTCAAGGTGGCACTCAAAGTGGCACTCAAGGCGATGATTTAGATAAATGGATAGAATATCAAGTAGCTGTTTATCCTAAAATAACAACAGAAGAATTGGCTTTACAAATAGGCGTAACCTCTAAAACTATCAAGCGTCGTATCGCAAAAATGCCTCATGTTGTGTATGTAGGTAGCGGCTATAGCGGTCATTGGGAAGTAAGGAAAAAGGAATGAAACAAAAACTAATCCTGCATCCATCCAATTTGCTACATAAAGGTACAGACAATAATTTATAAGAATGAAGAAAATACTTTTCCTACACGGATTCTTCGCCACGGGCAGCTGTCCGATGGCGAGAGCCTTGAAAGAGGCGTTTGAGGGGACGGCGGTGGTGCTGACTCCCGACCTCCCTTTGCACCCCAAGGAGGCACTGAAAGAGATTCGCTCCATCATCGACCGCGAACAGCCCGACTTGCTTCTGGGCAACAGCTGCGGCTCTTTCCTCGCCCAGATGCTGGCTCCGGTGGTGGGCATTCCTGCCCTGCTCGGCAATCCGTATTTCATGATGACGGAGTTTCTGAAGGAGCGCATCGGCGAGCATGAATACAAGGCGCCGAGAAGGGACGGAAATCAGCAGCTGGTGATTGACGAGGCGCTGATAGAGGAGTTTGCAGATCTGGAAGCCGTGCAGTTTGACCATTGCAACCCCTATTATAAGAATCGTGTGTGGGGACTTTTTGGTGAGCAGGACACCCTGGCTCACTTCTCCCCTCTCTTCCTGCAGCATTACAATCAAGCCTTCCATTTCCCTGGCGGTCACACACCTACAGAGCAGGAGGTGAAGACCTGGTACGCTCCCCTTGCCCAGAAAATGATAATGGAGTTTTCGGCAAAGGAAGAAAGATATTTCCAGCACTTTAAGGGCGGCAAATACAAGTTCATCCATTCTGCCTTCGACTCCGAGACACAGGAGCGCATGGTGGTTTATCAGGCTCTTTATGGAGACCAAGCCTATTGGGTAAGACCGGAAGATATGTTCTTCGGGAAAGTTACGAGGGACGGCAGAACTTTTAATCGTTTCACGGAAATAGACAAATAATTATGGAAACATTCAATAATGTAATAAACAGTGGCCAGCTTGTTCTGGTCGATTTCTTTGCTACCTGGTGCCAACCTTGCAAGGCGATGCACCCCATTCTGGAACAGGTGAAGAGTGTATTGGGCGACAGCATCCGAATCATCAAGGTGGATGTAGATAAGTACGGCGTAACAGCAAGCCAATACCGCATCCAATCCGTGCCTACGCTGATGCTTTTCCGAAACGGAGAAGTATTGTGGCGCACAAGCGGTGTGGTAGATAAAGCCGAACTGCTGGCTACGCTTGATCCATTCTTGATATAATCAAAAATATAAAAGAATAATCTTATGCGCATAATAGGAAACTTACTTTGGTGGCTCTTCGGAGGTCTCGAAGCTGCCATCGGTTATTTCACCGGAAGTCTGGCTCTTGCATGTACCATCATCGGCATTCCCTTTGCGATACAGACATTCAAGATTGGTCTGCTCTGCCTATGGCCTTTTGGTTCTACAGTAAGAGAAACGAATAGTCCAACTGGTTGCATTCGCATTCCGCTGAATTTACTCTGGCTGATTTTCGGTGGATTGTGGGCTTGCCTCATGCATCTGTTCTTCGGCTTTCTCTTATGTATAACCATTATCGGCATTCCTTGGGGAAAACAGCATTTCAAGATGGCCGCGCTTTCGCTCGCACCATTCGGCAAGGATGTGGAGTTGGGATTTTAAAGTGATAAGAAGAAGTTGAAAGATATGAATACATTACACAGTTGCCTCACCTACTATCTCCTTGCCATCAATGCAGTTGCATTCATCATGTACGGCATTGATAAATACAAGGCCAAGAAAGCCAAGTGGCGCATTTCGGAAGCCACGCTTTTGTTGCTGGCTGTACTTGGAGGAAGCATCGGGGCATGGATGGGAATGAAAGTCTGGCACCATAAGACGATGCACAAGAAATTCAAATACGGCATTCCTGCCATTCTGCTGATACAGATTGCGCTGATGGCGTATTTACACATGAATTAATAAAAAAAAAGAACGAAGCATATGAAAAGTTTTTCACCAAAGCCGTGGTTTGCACCACAACCTGTGCTGATTATCGGCACATATAATAAGGAAGGAGTTGCCAACGCAATGAACGCTGCCTGGGCAGGACAGTGGGACATGAAGGAGATTATGATTTCGATGGGAAATCACGTCACCACAGACAACCTGAAGCTTGGCGGCGAGTTTACCGTTGCCTTCGCTACCAAGAAAACCATGGTGGCGTCTGATTTCGTGGGCATTGTTTCTGCCAAGAACGACCCGAAGAAGATGGAGAAGACGGGATGGAACATCGAGAAGGCGACTATGGTTAACGCTCCGGTGTTCACCGATTTCCCAATGACCCTGGAGTGCCGCATCAAGGAGAAGTACGACGAAAGCGAAACCGGCTATTATCTCATTGCCGAAATCGTCAATATTCTTGTAGATGAGAAATATCTGGCTGAAGACGGAAATCCAGACATGGAGAAGATGGAACTGATTGTCTTCGACCCTATTCATAACGGCTATATCCAGCTGGGCGAGAAAGTCGGCAACGCTTTCTCCGACGGCAAGGCTTTGAAATAATCAACGTAATTTTAACGACTCAGAAACAATGAATCCAATAGCAATACGCCTACTTTCGCAGCAGCTCATCTGCCCTCAATTTGATACTCCCCAAAAGGTGGTGTCTCATTTTGGGGCCATGCAAGCCCAGGATTACCGGATGGTAAGATGGGCGGTGATGATGCGTACTCGCAAACCATCTTCCATCGCTTTCAAAAAAGCATTCGATGAGGGTGAGATAGTCCGTCTTCACCTGCTGCGTGGCACTTGGCAACTGGTTTCAAATGAAGACTATTGGTGGATGCTGGACCTGATTTCACCTAAGGCAACTTCTGTTGTAAAAGGATGGATGAAGAGTAATAAAATCAGCATCGATGATTCTGAGCTCAATCTGATTCACGAGATATTTGTTCAAAAAACCGATGAGATGCAGTCTGTAACAAGCAAAGACCTGAACGAGGCTTTGCTCGAAAAGGGCATCATCATGGACAAACATCGCCTATCCTACCACATTCGCTTTAACGAATTGAACGGTACTTTCTGCAGCGGCAATCTTCTTCCTACAAAGGCGACATACAGTCTCACAGAAAAGAAGGTTCCAAGAACAGCCAGGCTGGAACGTGATGAAATGCTGATGCTTCTGGCAAGAAAATATTTTCAGAGCCATTCGCCAGCCACATTCGAAGATTATGTCTGGTGGTCAGGACTGAGCACTTCTGATTGCCAACGAGGCATTGAGTTGCTTGGTTCAGAACTGAGGGTTGAAAAATGGAAAGACTATCAGTTCTACCTGCATGAATCATGTAGAACACGTGGATTCAGAAGAGGAAAGACTCATCTGATAGCTCCCTTTGATGAATATCTGATTGGTTATAAAAGCCGGGAATTAGTAATCCATCCACATCAAATGCCGTCTGCATACACTAATAATGGCATTTTCTTTTCTGTTATCGCCCATGATGGCAGAATTTGCGGCAACTGGAATCCTTGGGAGAAAAATCTCAACATCAGTTACTTTGATTCGACAGAAAAAGATTTGTCATTTGAGAAGCAATGGAATACATTTAATGAAACGATAAAGGAAAAATAAATGACTATTGATACAACAAACCTCTGCTCGCATCTTCAAAAGAAGTTGTTTGAACCTGAGGGAGTATATTATCCTATCTGGCAAGCCATGCAGAATGATGAGGAGTTGACTGCCGTAGTTCGCTCACGACAGCTTCATATCTATCGTAATGGTAAAAAGATTCTCATTCTCGCTGGCAAGGCTCAGCCGAAGATTATCAGAGAGGATAAACTGAATGAATTGATAATAAGATAAAGAACGAAGCTTATGAACTTTCCAGAAATATATTCAGCGTCAGGCATGATAGAACTGATCCAGAAGATCGGCTTCCTCCCTCTCCTTGATAGTGGCATTGAAGGATTCTCAGCCGAAGACATCGTGGCGGAAGACTGCGGTTACGTAAGACTTCCTGAAGGCGGTTGGGACTGGCCGCTATGGAAATGGAAGGGCGCAATCGTTCAGGAAATGCCGTGTATGTACGGAAAGTTCTTTAACAAGAAGGCTGGATTCATCAGCCAGGAATGGTGGCCGGACTTCTGTAACTACAGAAGAAGCAAATACTCTCGCCCTAATGATGAATCAATAGAAGGAGCCATTCTCAGCACGCTTCAATCTACCGGTAGTCTCATCACAAGAGAACTTCGGGCAGCCTGCGGTTTCACCGGCAAGGGAATGAGAAGCAAGTTTGACGGTTATCTCACCCGACTGGAAATGGCGACTTACATCGTGACCGAGGATTTCATCTATCCTCGTGACAAGCACAATCACGAATATGGCTGGGGTTGGTCGCTGCTCAATACTCCCGAAGATTTCTATGGCAGGGAGGCTTGCCAATGCAATCGCACTCCCCAGGAATCTTATCAGAGGATTTTCGAGCATCTGAAAGAAATCCTGCCTGACGCTTCGGATAAACAGATCATTAAATTAATTGGATAAAAATGAGAAAGGAATAAAGAGTAATGTGAAGGCGTGGAGATGAAATATGGAAGAATGGAATAAATCTCCGATAATGGTAAAATCTTCCGAAAACCAGGTATAAGCTCTTTAGGAGAATGTGCGTATCTTTGCACCCAAGAAATTTAAAAGGCTTAGGATTATGAAGGAAATATTCTTTAATACGATACAGGAGTTCAACGACTACATTGGGATGAAAACACTTCATCCTCTGGTAAGCATTGCACGTGTAGAGAACACCTCTCCGATAGAGGAGGCTGTGCACCATTACGGACTTTATGCCCTCTTCCTGAAGGAAAACAAGGGCTGCAAATTGTCATACGGCAGAACAGAATATGATTTTGACGAGATGACCGTCACCTCGTTTGCTCCAGGTCAGTCGATTAAGGTTGAACCCATTCCAGGAATACAGCTTGCCAAATATACGGTATTGGCTTTCCATCCCGAGTTGCTCAACCGCACCCAGCTTGGCAAGAACATCTCCCGCTATGAGTTCTTCGACTATACAAGCAACGAAGCTCTACATCTATCCGCTGCCGAGGTAAACATCTTCCGTGATGTACTCTCAATGATTAAGCAGGAACTTCAGCATCCTATAGATAGACATTCGCGTGAACTCATCGTTTCAAACATCGAGTTGCTGCTGAACTATTGTCTGCGCTTCTACGACCGTCAGTTTATCACACGCGAGGAGATAAATCATTCGGTGGTAAAGAAGTTCATCTCTCTGCTCGATGAATACATTGCTCGGAAAGCAGAGCGTGAGGGGCTGCCTACCGTAGCCTACTTTGCCGACAAATGCTGCTATTCTACCAAATATTTCGGTGAATTAGTCAAGACAGAGACTGGCAGAACCGCAAAGAGTCTGATCAGCGACCGACTGCTTTCTGCAGCCCGCCAACTACTTGTAGATGAAACCTTAACCATTACGCAAGTCAGCCAGCGCCTCGGCTTTGAATATTCTCAGCACTTCGTCCGCTTTTTCAAGGCACAGACGGGAAAGACTCCAAGCGAGTACCGCAAAACTGCTTAAATATAATGAAGCATATATAGAATAACTGTTATTTTTTACATCAAAGATGTTTTCTGGAGAAGAATTTGAAAATATGGAGAAGATTTTAAAAAAAATGATACAATGAAGAAAATAGTACAGACAGCAGGGCGCACCCAGCTGGGTGAGTTTGCCCCGGAGTTCGCCCACCTCAACGACGACATCCTCTTCGGAGAAGTATGGAGCCGCAATGACCTGCTTTCATTGCGCGACCGCAGTTTGGTAACAATCACTTCGCTCATCAGCCAAGGAATCACCGACAGCTCACTGAAATATCACTTGCAGTCGGCTAAGAATAACGGAATTACCCGCACGGAAGCGGCAGAGATTATTACTCACATCGCCTTCTACGCAGGTTGGCCAAAGGCCTGGGCCGCCTTCAATCTGGCAAAGGAGGTATGGAACGAAGATGTGAAAGGAGAAGACGCTAAGTCTGCATTCCAGCGCGAGATGATATTCCCTATTGGCGAACCCAACACCGCTTACGCCAAATACTTCAAAGGTAACAGTTATCTGGCACAAATATCTGATAGTCAGATACCTTTCTTCAACGTTACCTTTGAGCCTGGCTGCCGTAACAACTGGCATACGCACCACGCCACAAAGGGTGGCGGACAAATGCTGGTAGGTGTAGCCGGACGTGGCTGGTATCAGGAGGAAGGCAAGCCTGCGCAGGAAATCCTCCCCGGCACAGTCATCCACATTCCTGCCAACGTGAAGCATTGGCATGGTGCCGCAAAAGACAGCTGGTTTGCCCACCTCGCCTTTGAAATACCTGGCGAGAACACATCCAACGAGTGGCAGGAGGCTGTAAGCGATGAGGAATATAACAAGATAAAATAACAATAAGATTTATGACTTCACTTCAAGAAAGACTGTTCACCATGCAGGATAAGCAGTATGCTGCTTTCCATGCGAAACTGACACCGGGAGTGCCTATGGAAAGTTTCATAGGCATTCGTGTGCCTGTGCTCCGCAAGTTCGCAAAAGAATTTACAAAGGAGAAAGAATGCGAGGAGTTCCTTCAGCAGCTTCCTCACGAATACTACGATGAGAACATGCTTCACGGTCTCCTCATTTCCGAGGTAAAGGACTACGAGGAATGCATTCGTCTTACAGACAGTTTCCTGCCATTCGTGGACAACTGGGCAGTTTGCGACATCATGTCTCCGAAGGTGTTTGCCAAACACAAGAAGGAACTATTGGCGGAGATCAAGACTTGGAGTAAATCGTCACACGTTTATACTTGTCGTTTTGGAATAGAGGCGCTTATGTCTCATTACCTGGATAAAGACTTCAAGGCAGAGTATCTTGAAATTCCTGCATCAGTAAGAAGCGAAGAGTATTACGTAAAGATGATGGTAGCCTGGTTCTTCGCCACCGCCCTTGCCAAGCAATGGGACCAGGCGATTCCCTACATCGAGCAACAACGCCTTGCTCCCTGGACGCACAACAAGACCATCCAGAAGGCCATCGAGAGCTACAGAATCACGCCCGAGCAGAAGGAATATCTGCGGACATTGAAGATAAAATAATTATGACACAAGATACACCTACATATTACGTTTGGATAGGTGGCTCATGTGATTATGGTCATAAAGAGCGAGCTGGTGGTGCTGCCGTTGTAATTGAGCATAACGGCAACATCATCAGCCGTGATGTAATCAGCGACTTGCACACCACGGAGTTCCGCATGATGCTAACCCTCATGGTGAAGGTAATGCAGGAAATACCGGAAGGTTCCGACATTCTCTTCCTGACCAATGCCGCCTATATTCAGAACTTTGACAAGACTCCAACGGCTAAATCAGCCAACCGAACGAGCAGCGAGAGCAAAGATGCAAGCTCGCTTGCAATCTCTGCCGAGTCGCGAGGGAGGAAGGCGAGAGCCAACTCCGACTTGATCATTCAATGCATCGAGGAAAAGAAAAGGCACAACTCAGTCGGGGTCAAGATTGTGCAATATCACAAGAGTCCACTGCTGATAGAAACCCACGATAGGGCTACGGAAGCAATGGCAAAGACAAGAAAGGAGTTTCATCTGAAAAACAAGTAAATGTTTAGGAGCTATTTCCGGTCATTAAGGTCACGGTCATTATGGTCATTAAGGATTTCAACTTCTCTATTCTGGTAACACATTAGCGCTTTTTGATAACACATTTGTAACACACATGGATGATTTCTCAATACACCAAATTCATAACATACTGATTAGCAGCTATTTACGAAAAGAGTACATAAAAGAGGAATAAGTGATAAAATATATTTAAAAACAAAAAAGAACAACAGAGATAAGTGCCTATAAATAAGCAGCTTACTACCATTGTTCTCCCATGCTAATTTTGTACAAATAAGTTTCATTTTGCTTATTATAGTGATTCCGTTGGGGTTCGAACCCAAGACCCACAGCTTAGAAGGCTGTTATACGGAACACCAATAAAATGCCTAAACAATAGCAACTTACGCTATAGGCGAATAATCATTTTGCGGCAATTTTGCGACATTTTATGCAAGCCTACTCCACAGAACATACAAATATACTTTACATTATCATTTCCTTTTCTGCTGATATTCCACAACTAAGAGCTGCTTCACATCTGCTAAATCCAACTCTAAATCACGATAAGTAGGATTAAAGGAACGCAATATAAGCTTTCCATTATTCATATCCAAGTCAATGATACGCTTCAACAGAATACCTTCTTTATGAACTATGATATATTCCTTTCCGTCTATATGAAGTCCATTGCTCTTTACCATGTAGTCAGGGCAGACTTTACATATAACGATGTCTCCATTCTGATATGCTCTAGACGAGCCATCATCCATAGAATCACCGCTTACCTCGAATGCTACGTACTTTTCTTTATCTTCCTTTACAATAGGGATTGTTGGGAGCGATGATATATATACATCATCTGCATATCCGCTGAGATAACCAGCATAAGCCATCTGTGGAACAAGAGGAACAAAGCTGACGCTTGAATTGATATTCGATTTGATGTCATCGTTAAACATCTTTCCTTCTCCGGTCTTAAGCCAATTCAGATTTAGCTGAGGGTAAGCCAAAGAGATATTCTTCAAGAAAGTCTCGCTAGGCATATCCGGCAATCTGCTAATTGCACTGGTATAGCTCTTACATTTCCGCAAGAAGAATGTAGTACTAATTCCCATCTCTGTACAGAATGGCGCTATTCTGCTTTTGTAGTTGTTGAATTTCTCAATATTAGCCTCCGGCTGCAACATTTCGCCAGCTCCATTAGCTAGCCAATCCATATTAAGATCTGGGAATTTAGAATTCACTCTATAAGATACTCTTGCCGTGAATACACCATTCTTCCCTATGATTGGAAAGTTAGAGGCCACGTCAGCTTTGTCGCAAAATTCTCGTTTGGTAATTCCTTTATATTTAAGATACTCACGCAGTCTAGTCTTTGCGTTTTCGTTTTCGCTTACCTTTATAGGTGAAGAGATGAACATTTCCCCCATTCCCGTCCTAATATAACTTGGATTTACCTGCGGAAATTTTCTCGTTATAGCTTGCAAGCTTTTGGAAGATACACGATTAGTTATACGGCTGACGAAGCCATGTCCTAAGCCAACGGTATCCTCGAATTTTTCATTTGAAGTGTAACCCAAAGCAATGATTACAGCCTTCAGTCTTTCGTATGCACTATTCATAACCTAAAATTTAATACGCAGTAAGCGTATGTGTAACTTAATTTATGTAAACATTTAGAGCTTAGAGATAATAAAGGTTAATATAGTATATTTAAACACTATTTTATTTGCATGTTTGCAATACTTTTCTTATCTTTGCACTCGAAAACATTAAATATGTTGCAAATATACATAAATATATCGTAACTTGCAAGAAATTTAATATATTTTTTGTAATATTACATAAAAAGGTGAGACACACCATAAAAACTGTAGAAAGAATATGTCATTAAGCGAGATTAAGCAATTAGTATCAGTCGCATTTCAAGCGGGACGGATGGATGCCCAATTTGAAATGGGGTTGCGTTCCGACAGGATACGCAGAAAGGATGCCGAATGCTATCTCGCATCAAAAGGATTCGAAAAGCAGATGATTGACAAATGGGTCAAGAATAGGTTAATGAAAGAATATGTAGGTGATAGTAAGAACTCACCTAGATATTATTCTCTCAAAGAAATCAATGAACTTGTTGTTTCTTGTCAGATAAAGAAAATAATTATTTAAAATATACGACTATGGCAGAGAATAAGGCAGCGAAGCCTGTAGAAGGGCAGAGCGAAGAAATTAAGGATTATGAGTTTCGCCTCCTTGATGCGGATGAGATAGAAGTCCGTGTCGGTCAAGGTGGTAATCAGAAGTCACCGGACTGGTGTTCCTTGTTGCTTTACAAGGACGCAAGATGTGATATGAGACGATTAGATGAGAAGTTCGGCATCTATGGTTGGAAACGTAAGCATGAGCTTATTGGTCAGAACCTCTTTTGTACGGTTTCCGTTTATAAAGAAGGTATCGGTTGGATAGATAAGCAAGATGTTGGTACGCCAAGTAACACCGAAGCCGTTAAAGGCCAAGCTAGCGACTCTTTCAAGCGTGCATGCTCTTGTTTAGGTATCGGTCGAGAATTGTATACTGCTCCCAAGAAGATATTCATCAACCTCAACCGAAACACCGAATATTCTCAAAGCGGAAAGTTGAAGACAATTTTCCATGTTGGATATGTAGGTTATACAAACAGATGTATTGCCAAACTTATTATTCAAGATGAGAATAACATTGTGCGTTGGTATTGCGGCATGACAGAACAAGAAGTTCTTGAATGGATGAATGAGCAGAAAGAAGTATATGGTTACTCTGAACCAGCCCCAAAGAGCGAGGAAGAAAAAGACGAAAATCTTAATGAGCAAAAACAATATGCTTATCCACAATTGCAACAAGCTCAAATTTGGGAGGACGTAGATAGAGTTTGGAACGGATTCCCAGACCTTCAGAAGTCCGAAGAGTTTAAACGCAAATGTGCATTACGAAAGATGGAACTCGCACAGAGCAAGAAGGATTTAAAAGCAGTTTATGATGCTTATCCCGAATATCAAAAGAATGCAGAGTTCTTAGCTAAGTTGACACAATTTAAATCAAGATTAGTATGATACAATTGAATAACAGTGGAGTTCTTTATGAGGACTCCACACATCAATACTTTTATGATGGTCGTGAATTAAGTGGCATTACAGGTATGCTTCATCAGTATGTATTTCCCAATATGTACTCTAACGTAAGCGAAGAGGTATTGAAGAAAGCTGCCGAAAAAGGCACTATTATCCATGAGCAGGTAGAGTTGTTTGCTTCATTGGGTATTGAGCCAGCCTCAGAGAGTGTCAAGGATTTTGTCGCTTATATCAAAAAGAATGGATATGAGATTATAGGTAGCGAATATGTCCTTCGAATCGGAGAAGACCATGCAAGTGCAATCGACTTGGTGATGCACAAGGATGATGCACCGGACGATGAGGTTGAGATTTGGGATATTAAGGGTACTTATTCCGTTAATAAGGAGTATGTGCGTTGGCAGAACTCGATGTATAAGTTCGGTTTCGAAACATTGAATCCTCATCTGAAGGTTACACGTATATGTTGTATGTGGTTGCGTGATGACGAGAAGCGTGGAACAATCTGTAAACTCATCCCATTAGGCAAGCCAAGACCTGCGAGTGATGTTAAAGAATTGTTCCGATGCGAGAAAGAAGGTCGTTTGTATAATGATGATACAAAAACACCTTATTACATTATAGATAACGAAATCGCACTCATGGACGTTCAAGAGCGCATTGCTAAATTGCAAGAACAGGAAAAGGAGTTGAAGGCAGCTATCTTTGATGGTATGTCAAATGACAACCTCACATCTTATAAAACTTCAATTTACACTTATTCCTTGAAGTCTGCTTCTGAGAGGGTTACGTTAGACACGAAGGCTTTTGATGCGGATGACGAAGAAGCTTACAACCATCTATTGAAAAAGTATAAAAAGGTAACTAAGGTAAAGCCTAGTTTGACCTTGAAAAGAGTTGGATAATTTATTGTTTTATTAAATATTTTAAGTTATGGCTAATAGTTATAAAGGTAAGATTGTTGCTATCGAAGGCATTCAATCTATTCAGAGACAAGGTAAAGAACCATTTGAAAAGAGACGTTTGATGCTTGATGCAACACGTTTCGATGGTTTGACAGGTGAACGTGGCTACGAAAAGCGCATCATCTTTGAATTCAGTGGTAAGAATGTACATGTACCGGATGGATTTAATGTCGGGGATATTGCTGAAGTATTCTTTGATGTTGAGTCATATCAAGGAACGAAGAAGGATGGCACAACAGACTGGTTTACATCTGTTCGTGGCTACAAGATGCAAAGGATTGAAGCACAGAACAATGCGCCACAAGGTGGCATGCAAGCTGCTGCTAATAATCCTTTTCCACCACAAGCTCCAGCCTCAGGTTCAGCACCAATTCCACCAGCGCAGCCGAGTGGCACTAATATATCTGATGCGCCATTTTAAACTTATTATGGTGGAGAATTAATTTTCTCCACCTTTCATTAAAGACAGATGGTATATAATATGTTGAATCCGGTCGAGCTTGAAAAGTTCGAGGAACGAACCAGGGCTATGATAACCAAAGCCAAGAAACTACAAGGTGATTATTATAATGAGAAGTTCTTTGTTGTTGACCTTAAAGAAAGACAACAATCTAGGACAATCCAGCAGAATGCTTATCTGTGGGTAACAATCACTTACGTAGCTATTGAAGAAGGATATACTAAGGACTATATCGAACAAGAGTTCAAACGTGTAAATAAGGATGTTTTTCTTAGGGAGCGTGAGAACAAACAAGGCAAGACCTTCCAATATTGGAGGCACATACCAGACCTTGACAAAGAAGAAATGTCTTTATGTATAGACCGATGGCTTCATCATTGCTCGATGGAAAGAGGATTATACATACCTACTCCACAAGACCATGCTTATATGGTATGGCAGACGCAGGTGGAGAGGCAAGCAGAATTAAATAAAGAGTTTTTATAGGATGCTTGGTGTCGTAGCTCAGTTGGATAGAGCAAATGTTTCCTAAACATTAGGTCGTGAGTTCAAGCCTCACCGATACCACATTCTCTAACATAAAAAGAAAGAATATGAAATCATTAACAGGAAAGTATTTTATCGTAGGTGTTCGTTATGAGAAAACTCTAGAAGACGGAACGAACGCTAAAACTACAGAGCAATATGTTGTAGATGCCTTGTCATGGTCAGAATGCGAGGCTAAGACTACAGAAGAAATGGCGGTATACACAAATGGTGATATGGAGATTGTCACTATGAAGAAAGCTGGTTTCTCGGAGTTGTTCCTTTCAGAGATAGATAGTGAGGATAAATACTACGATTGCAGTATTAACATGATTACTATTGACGAAAAATCTGGCAAGGAGAGGAAGACCAAGGTTCGTTATCTTGTGCAGGGTGATACCATTGAGAAGGCTCGTAAGAATGTAGATGAGATTATGGGTAAGACTATGATTGATTACAATATTACAAGCCTTAAGGAAACATCAATCATGGATGTTTTCTTGCATATGGGTAAACCAAAGGAGTAAGGCTTTTCATTTTTCTTATTATTTAATTAGTTTGAAATCCCCCTATGGGGTGGTGCTGCTTAGTTCAATGGTAGAACGTCCGCCCAAATCGGAAAAAGGTTGTGGGTTCGACCCCCACAGCAGCAACTATGACTTTTGGTTTGATAAAGGATAAAGATTATGGGATATTATGATAGATTTAACAAAGGAGGAAAGAAGCCTAAACACCAAAGGAGCGAGAAGCAAAAGTGGGTTGACAAGCTAGATAGGCTTATGTCGGTTTATATCCGCATGAGAGACTCTAGAGAGTTTCACTATAAGTACTTCAGATGTATCAGTTGTGGACGAATATTGCCAATCGACCAAGCCGACAATGGGCATTATTGCGGACGAACTCATATGAGTTTGCGCTTTGATACACGTAATCAGAATGCGGAATGCAAACGATGCAACAGATTCTCTTCTGACCATCTTATCGGTTATAGAAAGAATTTAGTAATGAAGCTTGGAAGATTGGCTTATTTGCAAAAGCATCCTCACGTTCCTTTAGATATGGAAGAAGTAAAGCGGCTCGGAGAACAACAAGTCGATTTACTGGAAGTAATGAAGCATCAAGCAAAGAATTGGTCGGTGTTTGAATTACAGGAACTCTATAAATACTATGCGGCTCTAATTCTGAAAATGAATGAAGAAAAAGATAACCAATAAGGTTTAAATAATGTTACAGCTTCAATAATAGACACTAATTTATTTGCATTATTAAATTATTCTTCGTACCTTTGCAATCGTCTTGGTGAGACACACCATAAAAACTGTAAGGTCATTTTTCTATTGGCTTTTGTTATGCATAAGACTTGTGCATTCCTATATAGTAACAAAAGTGATTTCATATTATTTGTGAAATGAAGTTTAAATTAAGACCATATCAAGAAGAGGCAAGCAAGAAGGCGGTTGAGTTTTTCTTGGATAAGAAGAAAAACTGGAACGCTCTGGAAGTGCTCCCTACTGCATCGGGCAAATCATTGATTTTGGCAGATATAGCTGCTAGGCTCAAAGATAAAGTGCTTGTGTTTTCTCCTACTAAGGAAATTTTGGAACAAAACTACAAGAAGTATTGTTCTTATGGATTTGATAATGCCAGCATCTATTCCGCTAGCTTTAAATCAAAAGAAATCAGCGATGTTACTTTTGCTACAATTGGTAGCGTGAAAGGACATCCCGAATTGTTTACAGACTTTAAATACATATTAATTGATGAGGTTCATTTAGTGAAACCTGAATCCGGCATGTATAAGGAGTTTCTTGATAAATTAAAGAGTAAGGTCATAGGCTTAACCGCAACACCTTTCCGTTTGTATTCCTATCAGAACTATGGTAGCATACTGAAGTTTCTGACAAGAAGTAGAGACAAGATTTTCAAGGAGCTTATTTACTATGTTCAAGTTGAGGATATGGCAAAAAACGGATATATCTGTCTTCCGAACTATTACAAATGCCCGCCACCACAATGGAACGAAGGAAACTTGCAGCTCAATTCAACTTGCCGTGATTACACTGACCAAAGTGTCAAGCAAGAATATGAACGTGTAGATTTGTACGGATGGCTAGTTAGTGTTGTTAAAAGATTGCTTAATCCTAAACGAGGTGGACAGCGTAAAGGTATCTTGGTTTTTACGAAGTTCGTTAAGGAAGCTCAGAAGCTGACATATTCCATACCTAACTGCGAAATGGTTTGCGGAGAGACTCCTCCAAAAGAACGTGAAGCAATCATCGAGCGTTTCCGCAATGGGCAGACTAAAGTATTGGTAAATAGTCAAATATTGGTCGTAGGTTTTGACTATCCGGAGTTAGATACGGTCGTGTATGCAAAGCCAACACGCTCATTAGCGCAATACTATCAAGTTGTAGGAAGACTTCTTAGACTATCAAAAGGGAAACAGCCTTGGTTTGTTGACCTCTGCGGTACTTATGAGAGGTTCGGGAAGGTTGAAGACTTGAAATTGCTAGATCAAAACGGCAAAGGAAAGTGGGTAATAATGAGTGGAAATAAACAATTAACAAATACATTCTTTTAAGATATGGTAGTAAAATTAGATGAAAAAGCATGTAGCTTGGATGCTGATGAATTAGTCGCTTTCGTCCGTTTGTCATTTAATGCTGACAAAGACGGATATGTATATGGAAGCAACAAAGAATTATCGGAAAAGATAGGCATGTCGGTGGCAAAGGTAAAAAAAGCTATTGAGGGGCTATTTGAGAAACAAATGTTATCTATCGGTAGCGGAAAAGTCTTTATTTGGAAGCATGAAGACAACATAGAATATGCTGAAGGTGAAGAATATAAACCACACAAGAACGAACCTGAACGAATAGCATTGAACAACGTCCCTAGTGTACAACAAGTGGATGATAAAGCAAAGAAGGTTTGCGAATATTTCAATAAGGTTATCGTTGGAAGAGGAATGCCTCTTGTTCATGCTCTGACTTCGAAGAGAAAGTCAATGATTAATTCACGGCTTAAAGAATATGGGAGTGAGCAGATGAAGTTGATGATTGACAAGGCGGCAGCATCTTCATTCCTTAATGGTAGTAATGGATGGATGGCGAGTTTTGATTGGATTATGAGACCAAATAATTTTGTTAAAGTATTGGAAGGAAATTATGATGATAGAAAGCAAGGGACTAATAAAGACGCAGAGCAAGGCTATTACCAAGAATCAGCCGACCTCGTGCAGCGCCTCAATCAACAGAGAAAAGCAACGAATATTCAATGAGTACGGAACATTCGATAACGTTCTAATGTCTTTCTCTCCATCAAGCCAAGTAGGTAGTAAGATGCCAATCGGGAAAGCTTTTAAAAGCAACGCACCAACACTTACCTATCTTGACTTGTGTTATGGAGAAGGAAGTGCAATAACATGGCTTGTAGCATGGGTTTCTGATGTCTATGGTATTTGTGGCTTTGTAAATAATGAGGCTACTGACAATATCAAGATAATGACTGCAAATGCTATAAAGGATGAGTATTATTTCCTTAATCTGAACGAGCTGATTACTTTCTTCAAGATGTTTATTGCCGGAAAGTTTGAGAAATTCTACAAGAAGCCAAATCCGCAAGTTATAACAAAGAGCTTGAATACTTTCTGTTCCCATCGTATAGATGCCATAAAAGCAGTAGAGGCAAATATACAGAAAGAGAAAGAGGCTAAAGAAGATGAGGCTATCAAGCAAAATGCCATCACTTATGAAGAATGGGCGGCAAGAAAAAAAGCTAAGGGCGAGGAAGTTAATATAGAACTTATCGAAGACGAGAAAGGCAACAAGATTTTTCGGGTAAAAGCTCCTAAAGCTGATGTTAGATTAGACTCAGCTTATATGATAGTCAAGAATACAACAAATGCAGATTTTAAGGCTATATGCAAGCTAAGAGAATGTTTCGTTAAGAAATATGGTATAGACCCATACGACTTGATTAGAAGTTTAGGGAATAAAAAACTTAGAGAATATGAAGAAAGAAGAAATTGTCAAGGCAATCATTAAGAACCTTAGAGATGTAAATGGCAAAAAGTTCCGCAAGGATGATGTTCAAGCCATTGTGAATTATTTCATAGACCTCACAAAGCAATCGTTGCGCAACAGAGACCGTGTTATGATACGCAGCTTTGGAACATTTGTGGTACGACATAAAAATCCCAAGCAAATTAATTGCGTGCGAACAGGAGAGAAAACGATGACAAGGGAGAAAGACCATGTGGCTTTCATTCCTTCTAATGATTTTGACTTAGATTCAATAGTATAAAATGGAGATAGCAGAAATAGAACAGATTATAGAGGCTTGCAACTTTGATGTTGCTAGCCAGACCCAAAGAGCAGAAACATTCAACGTAATTGACGCTATTGTAGAAATGCGCAAATACGAAGGTCGTTTCAACGCCAAACGTTGGGAATATGAAAATGTTAATGGACGTGGTACGATAGAAATATATTCTAAACTCGTTGCCGGAACTCTAGAGGACAAATTAGCAGAGTTTGCTATTATATTATTCTCAATGGCCAATAAGTACAAGATGAATGTCAAATCGTTGAGGCTAGACCCAGATTCAATGAGAGACCGTTCCTTTGAAGACTTGATGATGTCTATGCTGAAGATTGAAATGACACATTACCGAGTGTTCAAGAAGATAATAATCTTGATTGGCATGCTTTGCGGATATTGCATGATGAATGGTATTGATTTGTTGTGGTTCGTTAACAAAAGACTTTTGATAAACATTAAATAGGCTAAAATATGAAGAAGTTAAAGTTAGTTTTTACGAGTACGGATTTCGCATCTTATACGAAGAGTACTATGAGTATGTTATGCAAGGTTCTTTTACGAATTCCTTACCTTGTACTTGTAGGCATAGTTAGTACAACATGCTGGGTTGCTAAGTGTATTGTAAGGTTCTGCAAGGAGTACACAAAGGCAGCGGTAATTATCGGTTTTGTTCTTTGCTTTATGGCTATGTTTGTTGAGTTTGTCTATTTTAAGATTCAACTTGCAAAGAGTTCGTATCAGACAAGTGAACTTATAAAGCGGAACTATGAGCTGGAGCAGACCGACAGATACGATTTAGGCTTCCATGATGCAATGGCAAAGAACAGAGAAATGCTTACACAAAAGATTGAACCATGACAAACGAATTCAATGATGCGTTTACGAGAGCACAAGCTTTGCAGAGGAGGTTTAATCCAGCTTACATGAACTCCTTTTCGATAGCAATTAAATATGATAGCTATTACGAGGAATACATGGAGATTGAATTGAGAACAGATAATGATAAGTTCTTTATTTCTACATTGACATGTGTTTACGAAGAGGATTATACTCTAAGATTAGACGAATTAGAAAAAACAATAGATAAATTATTAACAGAAGAAGACAATGGTTAAAAAAGTTATTTTTGTAAGCCTGTTGGATATTATAAGTATTCCATCGGGTAATGAGCATCCTGTAGATATTACGGATTTTCAGCTAAAGCACGATTTCTTTAGAGCGTTGCAAGCAGATAATAATATAGTCCGTGTCAACATCTTAGGATATGACAAGAACCAAGTAATGTATTCAAGCGATATAACATTCAAGAAAATGGTATCGGTTATTTCATACGAAATTGCTATGTATACAGTTAATGCGGTAGTTCCATATTGCTCTACTGATAATATTGATGATACTTTTGTTGATGCTGCAAAAAGCACCGAGAGTATAGAGTTTCTCAAAGACAAATCTAATTGGCTGATTATTGGGAACGATGATCTGGCTGATAAATTTGGTGTTGACAATATAACAATGGAGAATTTCGTCAATGGAGAACTTAGAGAATATTCTGAAGGAGCTAAGACAACAGAAAAGAGATAAACATATTAAACCGGAAATCTTGACCTTAGCAACCATAAAGAATAGGTACGGAAAAGACCCGTTACCTGAGTTGCGCAATTTATGGGCAAAAGGACTGGTTAAGAATTGTAGAACTTTAAATGATTTAGGCTTTATATACAATGGATAAGGAGTTAATAAAAAAGTTAGTTGCACAAGGCAAGGCTTATGTACTTGACTTGCGAGGTGGTAGTGTTCCTTATAAGGAAGGTAATGCAGCGGCAGTTGATTTTTACTGTCCACAAGATGTAGTGTTGAATATGCCTTGGGTGAAAATGGGTAGAGGTCACATCAACCTATATTTAGGAATTGAACTTCCTAAAGGCGTTGGCTTGGACATTCGTTCACGTTCTGGCTTTACTGACAAAGGTATGGAAGTTGATGTGGCCTTTATTGGCAAGAACGAAACACAAGTTGGTTACATGACTAATGTTAGAGCGGACATTGATATTTGTCTAGGTTTGGTCGATGAAGACTATAGAAACGATATTGGTGCGCTTTATAGAGTTAATTCCGACCGTTATATGCCGACAAAGGATAGCAAATTCAAACTAGATTCAGATTACGAATATTATGTTTTCGTAGTCAAGAAAGGTACTCGTGTTTGCCAGGGTGCATTCCGCAAGGTAGAAAATCCAGATTGCATACTTGGAGAGTTGAATATGGAAAATAATCGTGGAGGAGGATACGGACATGGTGGAACAAAATAATAATGAATGTTGCGAATATGCTAACAAGTATATCTTTGAGATTAGACATTTGGCAGACATGATTGAATGCAAGGATAATGCCGCTTTCGTGTCATCTCTAAGGGAGGACTTCGGAAAGCTCGGATTATTTTCAAGCGCAGCCAATTTCCTTCGTCTTATGTATGAGATACGAGCATCTTCTGAAGACAAAGAAACCTTACGAATCCATATCAGCGTAATGGCGATGGAAGCCTTGCTTACGCTCTCTTGGTATATTGTTTCAGATTATAACGACATCATCGAATCGCAAATCGAATTGTTCAAAACCAAAAATAAGCGGTATGGAAACGCATTTTCGGAATGTTTTGCTAAAGATGGTTATCCGTATGCCTTCGGTCATTTGCAAGAGAAGATTAATCGTATTTGCTCTTTGCTGACTTTGAACGAGGATGCTAAAGAAGAGCCTGTCCTAGACAGCTATAAAGATTTATTGGGGTATTGTATTTTAACACTTATCGAAATAAAATGAGATACCGAATAACAAGAATAGAAAAAGTTATCAATGTGCAGAGTTCGTTTGAGCACTGCTCGTTGATAGTTTCTAACATAGAAAAGTTTAGGAAACAAATAGATGCAGACGAGGTTAACTTCGTCTATGAAATGTTGGATTAAAAATAGAAAAGAATGAAAGAACCAGACATTGAAACGAATCTAAAGAAAATCATGGAACGCATAAAATGGATTAGAGAAACTAAGGCCATCTTATCCAAGGAAGAAATAAGTCTTTCCATTCCATTGATGCAAGATTTATCGCAAGTAGGCAATATTTACGATAAGTTTATGAGCTATCATGCCGGACGAAATTCCACAATGGTACGCAAGCAATTTATCTTTGTTATTCTTTATCTTTATTCTCCTAGTGCCCTTGGCGGTTCTAAGATGAGAAGAGGGTTAAGAGAAAAAATCGCTAAGGTTTTGGGGTGTACATGTTCTAATGTAAGCCATGATTACAAAAACATCAGTTTCTATTATGTTACTTACCGAAGTTTCCGTAATGACGTGAATGAGATATTGGATAAGCTATTAATAGATTTGGGTTTAAAAGAGATAGGGGAAGAATAACTTCCCCTACCCTTTTTAAAGCAATCGCAACTCTTGTTTAATACCAAGCTTTTTTGACTCTTTATTAAAGAACTCTAATTTACGTTTTACTTTATCTTTAAATTCCTCGAACAATGCAATTAGAGCCTCTTGCTCGGTATCAAAAAGTGATTCCTCTCTAATTGTATGCTGTTTAGTTCGTTCACAATAGTCGGGCTTGTATTTGTAATCTATCCACCAACCCGAAGAATTAAATTCATTCCCCTCGAACCAAGAAACGTTGCAACATCCCTTTATAATACAGCGTTGCGGATGTTCAAACCAACCATCTATATACCAAGCAATATCACCATTCTTATATTTTGGAATGGGTCTTTCCTCTTTATTTGTATATTTATATTTTTCCATATTCTCTATTTTATTACTTATAGAAATCTCTATTATAAATACCTGAAAGCTTTTGCATATCTTCCTCTGTTATGGAGTATTTGTAGTTTAACTGATATTGAATATAGTCTTCATACTCCACATCTTTACATGGGAACAGCTTTCCGTTATCAATTCGTTTGAATATTATATTATAATCTGTCCTCACTCCCTTGTTAATAATTGAGAAGTGACTTCCTACAGACTCTCGTTTATCTATTACTTCATACCAAAAAGTTTTACCTTTATGAGACCTATCATTAATACCCATATAAACAAAAATTCCTAATATAAAAAGAATAAATAAAAGCTTAAAAAAATAGTTATCTTTTTCCATACACTTAACTCTTTATTATTTTTAAATACTTCAACTTTGCGAATCGGTATGATTCATACACCTCATCTACATTCACACCTGTATTAAAAGCAAGAATACATCCTTTGTCATCGTAGAACCCAAGGATAATATACTTTTCTTCTACATACCCTGCAACGTATGCACCAATATCATTACCTTTATAAAGAACTCGCTCACCTATATGAGCCTTACAAAATTCCTCGTTTGTCATACGCCATTACTATTTCAGTTCATCAAAGTCAAGCCACTCAATCTTATCGTAGCACTCGTACAGAGCTTCAATACGATGCGTGCCATCTCCTCTAGTGACTATCCATCCATCATCACTCATCGCTCCGTGGTGAAGAGACGTAGGATTTACGCCTCTACCACTATATCGGAACATTACCCACTTTTTTAATGGTGGCTTCTCTTCCTTTAGGTCGTGCCATAATGATGCAGCATTCACGTAAGGAACGTTTTCTGTATCACAATCGATAACACCAATCTTTTCTGTACTGAACGTTACCCCGTTCAGCTCATTGTAATCTACCTCATCTTCGTTGCTACTGATATTGAGATAAATCTTCTTAGGTAAATTCTTTATTTTCATATCCCTTAAACTTAATTTATGAATATTTACCAATTCCAAATGTCAGCGTATCTTTCATCTGGTGGTGTTTTAATCTTTGGAAATATAGGAGTATTGCTGATAACACGATGGTCGCAACTTCCTGTACTTCCACTAGTAAGTGGCTCTCCGTTACAGACTAATCTATATTTACATTCATCACATTGTATGTAATTCATATCACTTGAATTTAATGATAAAAAACTCGGTATCAAGCCACTTGTCGGGACATAGACCTTTTTTAGGCTTGCCGATACTAATGCTCTCTATCTCCTTCTCAATTCGTGGGCTATCCTTTCGGTAGCCGTTGATGAAGAGAACGTGGGTGAATGGCTTGTATTCCGGTTTACCTGTCACACAACAATAACCGCCGTACTCATCAAAAAGCACTTCGCCGCCTTCGGCTTGCTGGTTTACAAGTCGGGATGCCCAATACGGCTTTATCTCCCGATACTCTTCATTCTTTCTTCCGTCAGCAATCATGTCGAACCATTGCTTGCTGATGGTGAGGGTCAATATTTTCTTCTTCATCCTTACACCTCCTCCCAGTCTGTTGCGAAAATAGTCTCTGGAAGTAACCATAAAACTGGTGCAGCTCTTCCTACGCTATTATACATTAATGCCTCTGAACCAAGATAGTTCTTATCAATGTATGCGTATGTGCCGTCCGCAAAAATCTTACGTCTCACTTTCTTTCCTTCCTTCATTCTTCTCAGAGCCTCCGAGAAGTCAAATGTTTCCTTGCTCATTATAATTTTGCTTTAAAGTTGTAAATTGGTTTAATGACATCTATCACATTAACCGTAGGTTTTATTAGCTCAACAATCTCTTCTGTTGATTTATATGCCATAGGTGCTTCGTCAATGGTTTCTTCACAAACTGATGTGGAATAAATACCATTCATTTCATTCTTGTAAGAATCCATAGATAACTCTTTCTTTGCCTGTGTACGAGACATTAATCTACCTGCGCCATGAGGGGCAGAGCATAGCCAATCTTTGTTACCTTTTCCCTTGCAGATAAGAGAACCATCACGCATATTCATTGGGATAATGACTACCTCATCCTTTTTTGCACTGATAGCTCCCTTTCGCAATATACCCTTGTCTGTATCTATATAGTTGTGAATGGTTGTAAAAGAATACTTATCTGAATTAGCATCAATATCTACACCTAAAGCATTTACAAGTCTGTTGGCGATAATCATTCTGTTTTGTTCAGCATATTTTTGAACTATGCGCATATCATTGAGGTAGTCATTGAGCAAATCACCTTCCAAGTAAGAAAGTTCCTTGCTAATGGTTCTAGTACCTAACAACTTGATAACACTCTGTATTTCCTTTTCTCTTCCTTCGCTTTTCAACTTGGCAATAACCTCAGACTTATCAGCCATTTTCTTACGGCAATACTCGTAAGCAAGGTTTTGGTAATAGTTGCATACCCTAACACCAAGGTTTCTACTTCCTGTATGTATCACAAGAAACTTCTCTCCTTCTTCGTTTGCATCTAACTCAATAAAGTGATTGCCACCGCCAAGACTTCCAACAGAACGATATACTATTTCCATGCTGTCAAGACAATCCCAAGCACGGAATTTGCCAAACATACAACCATCAACCAATCCGTTTATGTAGGCTGATACTTCTCCCTCGTTGACATTAAAACCAGACGGAATCAACTTATTGACTGCTTCATCAAATTTCTGCAAGTCAATATTAACTTTACCAAGTCTAACGACTTTCATTCCGCAACCTATATCTACTCCTACGGTGTTAGGAACTACTCTTTTGTCCAGCTCTATCACCGTGCCAATAGTACAGCCTTTACCTGCGTGACAATCTGGCATTATTCTTATTTCACAACCAGAGTAAGCATCGCTATTGGATAGAACTTCTATCTGCTTGATAGCTTCATCTTCTATTGTCTTTGCAAAGACCTTTGTAAACTCATTCATATCTCATTTCTTTTTACTTGTTAAACTTATCGCCTTGGTGATTCTATGGTCTTTTTTACCAACAAAACCATAGCATATTTTGTACTCAAAATCTCTTAATCTTCTGTACCAATAATCACTTGCCGTACTTAGATGACGAGCTTGCTTCATTATCTTCTTTGCCAACCTAATCTTCATACACCAACCAACATTCCAACCAAATGATGGACGTGCTTATCGAAAGCAATTCCATACTTGAACATTTCCTCAAAAAGCATAAGACGTTCCTCGTTGGTAGCCAACCGAGTAGATTTCTTTTTATCCTCGGTCATTGTAAAATGAGAGCCTACCATTAAATTCTTAGCTTCCTTGTGAAGATAAAGATAACAGAAGAGATTGTGACACTCTGGTTCCCAACGCTTACATAACACAATCCAATTATTATTTATCACAACTATATTGCCTTCAGCAACAATATCTTCAAACATATTATTTTCCATACGCTACTTCTTTTTACGACAAGGGCAACTTTCTGCGTGAACAACGCAAACACCATGTTTCGTGTCCACAACCAGATAATCGTGTCCTTCCTCTGTGAATACTGACATACCAATCTTCTTTGCAGGTTCATTGCTATTAGCCAAAGAGCGAATGCCCTCAAAAATCAATGCTCCTACAAACAAACACAAGACAAACCAAACGGCTGACTTAATTAAGTTTAAAATCTTATTCTTCATACGCTACTATTTCTTTCCGTAATACTTCTCTGATAAGCCGTTGAATCGCTCATAGTTCGGCAACTTGGGAGAGATTTCAAACTTCATCGTTGTAACATCATATCCTCTATCAGTCATTTCTTTGACAAACTCTTTGGTGAAGACCTTATCGAAAAGATAATGAGCATCTGTTTGAGTCATAAACCCTAGAGGATGATAAGCACCAATGCAGTTCTCTTTCTTATCCCAATATGCCGTTAGCTTATCTTTCTTTAAAAGTCTCATATCTTAATTAATTTTCTCCTCAATCGTTTTGAGATAGTAAATTGTATTATTGATACCTGTAAGTTCCTTACAAGGCCTTTGGTAAGTCTCAGAGATTTGTTCCAAATCCTTGATAAATTGTTGTAGCTTAATTTTATCCTCCCAATCGAGAACTACTACATTTCTTGTTTCTTTTTTCATACGCTAAAAAGGTATTTGTTTATTACTACTGCGAACATGCATATGTTTTCTTCTCCAAGCTAAATTATTTTCTACTTTAATATGCCCGTCTGGGAATTGATGTACTCTATCCCAATAAGCAAACATAGAGAATATACTTTTTATACGCATCATACGCTATTTCTTTTTATCGAATTTATTGCCAACTCTTTCTATCTTACCAATTTCCAGAACTTCTGAAAGCCAATAAAAAGGTTCATTTCCGCTGACTACCATAAAAGCATAGTTCTCTTCTGACCAAATCACTTCGCCTATAGGCTTATACCCTACGAAATGTATTAGGTCGTGTTCAAACAATTCTTTACCTTCACAATCTGTCAGCCCTGTGAACTGGCAGACAGTAACAGGGTCAATTTCATGAAGCGTTGCACCGCCTGCTTCTACGATACCTATAGTAGTTTTGCTAAGTGCAGGAATCTTCATTACAACAAAGCTTCCGATTATCCATTCTCCGTTGTCAAGACGTTTTGCCTTAAACTTGATATTTTCTACTTTCATAAGCTATAATTCTTCTTTTTCAAATTCACTTTTCGGAACTCTGTAAGATGTACTATGCCATTCACACTCATCATTTTTACCTATAACATATTTGGCAAGCGTATCTCTCAATGCCTTATAAGCTAAAGTGTTGTGACGAATCTGAATACGTATAAAGTTCTCATTATCACACATTGTAAATGGTGATTGATTATTCATATACACCTTGCCTTTCTTGCCAAGGTTACTTCCGTTGTAACGTTGGTAGAAATATCCACTAGCCTTATGCTTGATTCTGTAAGGTTTTGTCATAACTATTCTTTTTTAAGTTCTACAGCATCATCGCTCCAAGTAAGTTCTCTTCCGATGAGTTTCTTGATACTGCCTTTAGGTAGTTCTAAACACTTACAACATCCATTATCATCTCGCCAACTATCATCAATCTTTTTAGGTTTAGATGCGAACATAAGTTCCATGCCGAAAGAATTAACACATAGCCATGCTGTATTCCCATTCCATTCTTCTATTCCACCTGCGACTTTAAGATTCTTCTCTGCAAATCGCAAGGTTTCATGCAAATTGCTTAACTCTATATCAAGGTCAAAGTTATCTGGGTTGTTAGCCAAAATATACTCTAACCTATTTGCACACATTACTACTGCCTTTTTTGATACAAAGCGAGAAAAGGTGATACTATCTGTATCATCCAAATCTATTTGAACTTTATTACCAATAATTGGATAATCAAGGTTCAAAACATAATTTAATTGTTTCTTTCTTGAAATTACCATAACTATTCCTCCATTTTTATTCAATTTCAATCTTTTTAATGTAGTATTCACGTGAACCATTTTCTTTACTATAATGGTCTTTTGGTATTTTTGAACGTGCCTTATCTAATGTAGTAAATATTAGTTGTGTTGGCTCATCTTCGCCTTCACAGAAACCGCCACTAACATAAGTACGTTTACACCAAATCTGATACAATATCATATGCTATTCCTCCACTTTAATACCAAATGGAGTGCCATCGGCAAATAACAAATTCTTAAAGCTACTTTCAAATGTCTCATCTTCATATCCACGGAAGTGACAACCATTAGTAACTAAGCATGTGAATGCACGATGTGTTTGATAATTAGCAAAGTACTTATCTTTAACAACACCAAACGGCTGATGTTTCAACAATTCTTGCCAGCACTCTTCTGCGTTCTTGAATGGGCGGTAGGTTGGTTCTGGCTTAATACGATAGCCATCAGGTTTTCCTATCAATGTATCAAGAACAAAGCCCTCATCGTCACCATCAATATCACACCATACGCCCATATCGTTCCACTGAATGGTCTTGCCTTCTTTAATTGCCTCTAAAATTGGAAACAATCTCTGAATTTCGCCTTTATAAATTTTCTCCATACTTAATCTTCCAATTTTATATTATGATCTTCTGCGAAATAATCTTCTGCCTCTTCGCAAAACTGACCTTCGCAAAGTGATTCTGGGAGTGCTCTGCTAGTATAATACTCTCGGTGGCATAACTCACAGATTTCATTTCCATAATTATTTCTTAACTCTTCTCTAGTCATTATTCGCCATCCTTTCTGACTAAATAGTCATACATAGACTTGCGGTTTCTACGATATTCATTACATATCTTTTCTGCCTCTTCCTCTGTATCGCAAGTTGCAATGACTCTATCGGGATATGTATCCCAATATCTAACTACTTTAAATTTTGTCATAATCAATCCTCCAATAATTTAAACTCGGCAATAGAGTGATAAAAATCACCATTGCCATATACGTCACAACTATATGATTTACAATTAACAGAAACCTCAAAATAGTTACCATCATCTTGTGTAATCTCTACTTCATTTGGTAGGATATTTTCCTTGAAGTACTCAGCAGATTGGATATTATCCATAGACTCCTCAGTTTCAAAGGTTACACACTTTTCGTTGATTATATCTTCTATAATCATAGGCTAATCCTCCAATTTCAAATAATCAGTTCCATCATTACGACTGTCTTTTAGGAAGTCATTAACTTCTTCCTTGTAGGAATAACCACAATCCTTCTGAAGAGCCTTTATCTTCTTATAACCGATACCAGCTTCACGGCAAAGTTGTGCAGCTAGACTATAATCTTTGGCGTAGCCAATTATGTTTTGAATAACTGACCACTGACCTCGCTCGAAGTCTGTAACGCTATCATCTTGTGGAATGCCCAATGCTTTGTGGCATAGCCCACACACTCTAACCATTTCTTTTTCAAGCTGCTCAAAGGAGTACTGTCTCCAGTGATATGTAAGGTAGCTTGCACTACCTAATGCTTCTTTAACTTTATTATGCATACTTATTCCTCCAACTTTTCAATAGGTTTCCAATGAGTGATATTGAACGCAACAGCACAAAGGAATCCATTTTTATCTGTATTCCAACCTTTGCATTTAGTTCTACTTGTCTTCAATACAATTTTAGGAGTTTCTTTATTTGTTACCAAAACGCTTTCATCGTAAGGAGACAACCCATCCTCAACAGATACCCAGTCTGACTTGGAGAGTTCTTCCAAAGCTTCTTTCAAACAACAAATGCAATTATTCAAATATGTCTGTCTATTTTCATATTTGCGTAAAATTGCTAAATGTTTTGCTTCCTCTATCAGCTCTTTAACTTTCTTCTTATCCATAATCACTTTGATTAAATATTATTTCTTACACATCCTCCAACTCTTTAAGTGCATCATGCAAATTGATAATCGCTTTTTCAAGTTCTTTCTGTCTGCCTTCTATTATCTTTGTCTTTTCATCAAAGATAGCAGAACAGGCATATACAGAAGCTACTTGCATTACAGCATATTGTATTTTCTCAATAGCTTTTTCTTTACTCATTGCTTATTATTCTTTGCTTTTTTAAGATAAAATTCTCTCCAATCTTCAAAAGTCCAATCTCTTGTATTATGAGTAAGATTGAAAACTTCCGTATCTTTCTCTAACTGGAATAATAGCCAAGCATAATCTTCATATCGCTGTCTTAGCAATCTCTTGCGACACAATCTTACATGCTTGTATAACTTATAATCAGCGGTTGCAGCATCAAAGATTATTTTACCTATTATTGCTAACAGATAAGCAGATATAACACCTAATGCAATCCAACCTAATATTGTAATTACTAAATCCATATTCTTTTCTTTTTACCCTCTCCTGTAAAAGGGAGAGGGTGGTTAGTTAATTATTTCGCAAATTCTATCATATATTGTGCAAGCACAGAGCCTACATAGCATAATGTCATAAGTATTGCTGCAACTGATGCAATTACAATATTAACTGTTCTCAACTTCGGTGTTGCTGACCAAAATATTGCACTAACTATCAAAAAGATAGTTCCTAAAATTGTTAATAATGCTACCATATTTCTATCTATTTATATCCTTTTCAGGATGGTTAATCAATCTTCTTGATGCTATCGACTTCAAAGCTAAATAATCCAAACTCTCTACTGGAGCGAGTACCATCTTTCTTGGCAGGGTTGATTCTTACCACTACCTCGCCAGTATAGCCACCTCTATCTCGTTCTGGAATGATGCTTGCAATCCAGCATATACCAAATCTAGTGCAGCTTACTTTGTCACCAACCTTAAAAGGAAGACTTTTGATATATTTCTTCACTTCGAAGCGAATCTTGTTATTTGCATCATTAATGGCAATTTTTTGCTGCTCAACTTTTTCTTTCAATTCTTCTTTTGTCATATCTTTAAAATTTATGCCCGAAGGCGTTAAACAATCATATTACTATCTAAACCTAGACCGAAGAGGAGGTGCTGTAAATCAGAAACACTATTGATACCACTACGTAATGGATAGCTTTTCATATAAGCATTCCAAACATAACCAGTTTGGCTTGATAAGCCTACTTCTGCACCTTCTTCATTTGGAGACCAGTAGAATCCATGACTAAGTTTCCATCCATTCTTCTCTAGAATCTCAGGAGTGAGAGGAATCGGATATAATTCCCCAATATAATCATATAGCTTTCCATCCATATCTTCTAATGATAAGGCATTGTTTATAGAGCAAACATATACTTTTACATACTTTTTTATTGTGGTTTTTGGTATATAGTGAAAAGCCAAATCTCCTGGAATATATAACTTATCCATACGCTTTACTTTTTTAATAATTAGTTAAACACACCATCCGCAACTACCTACGCATAGTTTGCATTCCAATTCGTTGCAGATGTTATAATATTCTTCTTCCGTTATATTATAGCGGTTTAGTACTTCCTCTGTTGAAGGCTTTGGGTCAAAGTGCATATCGGCACAAGCATAAGGCTCTGCGTCTTCATAATGATGGTCATATGTATCACCAAAATCATTTTGTTCAGCACTTTTTCCATTGATAGTGAATACCTCTGTACGGCAAGGTAATGCATGATGCGTTTTAATCTTTAATTCCATACGCTTTACTTTTTATTATCCATCATAAGAGCCATATCATGTACTTTGTGACACATTTGACAAACATCTTCAAGACTCCTTGTGTCCCAATTATAGTACATTCTTCCGTGGTCTTCGGTTATTACTACAACCTGTCTGTCACGGAGTATTCGCCATATCATTTTCAACTTCTGTTTCATACGCCTAGTCTTTTATATATTCATTTACTTCACCCAAAACCTTTGTTAGCAGATTCTTTAGAATCTTCAATTCATCATTAGAATATGTAGCTATAGGATAACCATCAAGGGTAGTTTCGCCAAAGAAGCTACGACTTATCTTTAATGAGTGTTTATTCTTTTTCATTTTTTTCTTTGCCTTTTACAATATTGTACACTTGTTTTAACTCATCTGTTGATAAGCGTTTGAAATCAAAAGAACTGATAGAGTAGATGAGAGTCTTACGAAGATTCTCTTCTTTAACATCTGATATTTCCTTTTCTGTAGGAACAGATATACTTTTCCTATCCCAGCTATCGCTACCACATTGCCAGCCCGAATCTCTTCTAAATCTAGCGTTATTAGCAATAATTTGAGTCTTTGTCACTTTATCAACCTTGGCGATACGTCTGTAATACCTACTTGTAATTAGTACATCATCACCAACAACCAAATCTTTAAGCTCTTTCATTTTCTACCTCGCTTTCTATTTAAAAGTTTCTGACCATATTCCTTTGGAGAAGTTGTTGTATTGACTACAAAATTATCAGGAAACTTTGGCGACATTTGGTAAAGATAGTAACCATCAATATCACGATATATCATTGTTTATCTCCTTTCTTTTTAGGAACGTACTCATCTAACTCATCGTCAAACTCATAGCAGTCTGGGCAGTAGTGCTTATCGCCTATCTCTTGCCATTCGCTTTCCATTGCTTGCTCTTTTGCAGTTCCTTCGTCCAACCAAGCCACAATGCCATTAAATTCATCAATAAAGGGCTTTCCGCATCTGTCACAAACGACAGAGTACATTTTTACTTCCTTAATCATGATTACCTCCTTCCTTTGGCAATAAATCGTCAATATAGAGCCATCCCTTAAAATTTCTTTTAAAATCTTTAGGACTCATATCATCACATACCCATCCTTCTGGATTACGGAAATATACACATAATTCCGTACTTCCATTTTTGAATTTAATCAAACATGTAACGCAACATTCTCCTTGCTTAATGTTTGGCTTTTCGCTAGCAGGATGCCACAAGTCCTTCAAGAACTCATTGATAGCCCACTTAGCACCTAGTCCAATAGCTTCTTTGATGTCCCCCTCATAGAACATTTCTTCCTTTTCATCATTGTTGAAGACTATCTCTTCGCCATTTAACAGAAATCTATCTTCATAGATTTCTTCCTTGGCAGCTTCTATTTTCTTATCGTCTATCATAATTATATTCCTTTCTTACTATTTTTATCCAATACCTCTTTAATCTCGAAATATTGAGCCTTTATAAATTTTTCCATCTCTAACTTGGTTATTCTACCAATAACTGAAATAGCCCCATCCCTTACAGATACTGAGAAATAATCAGTATTGATAAAACTAATGTTAACATCTATGCTTTCATCATTCATAATCTACCCTTTCTTTCTCTGAGTTCCAACATCCTTCTAGTTCTGCGGCTTTCCTTGCCACTAGGAGGATTACCACCAAGCTTTACTTCTGGGATTTCATAATTCATATAGTTGGAAGCTTCTTTATTGAGTGCCTTAACTACTTCTTTAGTCAACACCTCTTTAAGTGATACACCAGTTGGTGTTACAATTATCTTTGCATCGTCTCTAATCATATCTAGCCCTCCACGTCTTTAGTTGTACCTAACAATGATTCATTGCCGATGTAAGGAATGCATTGATTCCAACTACAATGATTTATGCATACGTAGCAGTCTTCCTTTTTAAAACTAAAGAAACTTATACTCCATTTATCTCTACTAAAGTCTCTTACCAGCACTTTATCAAATGGCTTTAGTTCAATATTTGGCTTCAAGTCAACAATCTGCTTCTTCTCAGCATCCCAAGCTTTGCCTTCCTTTTCGAGAGCATCAAAGAGCTGTTTTTTCTCTTCTTCTGTTGCAAGGCGAATAGTATTAAGATTCTCTTTAAAGAAACTTGTTTTATATCCTAGACTCAAAGCTTTAGTAGAGTTTAAATTTAAAACAATGAACGAGTAATAACCTTCTGATAAATTTGTTTTACCTGATACTATAAATATATCTTGTGTGTTACCAAAATCAGCAAAAACTATATCCCCATCCTTGAACTCTGGTAGAGCCTTCTCTACTTCAAGGGTCTGACGATTGAGCTTTCCGCCAAGACGTTCCTCGATAGTATTGATGTAGATCTGAGCAACATCCTTGTCTTCAAGGGTATAATTGTTTGTAGGTGCATCAAGAGCGAATTTATAATCTATATCACCGTCCTCTTTTCTCTGTGAAAAGAACTTACCAAAGAAACGTAAGTATCTATTGTCTTGAAATTTTTCAAAGATTACTCTTTCTTTACCATCATTACTTACTAATACATCGCCTTTCTTCCAAGAGAATTTTTCCCAATCACGCATTGATTTGCTAGGATAGATGCACAAAACTCCTTCCTTGTACAATTTACCGTCTTTATCGAACCATGGTTCTTTATTATGATGCTTAACTTGAAAAGCATCACATGCATCAGTAACGACATATAACGTAACACTTCCAAACATATCAGTCCAGAGTTTCGTACCTTCTGGCTTATCCTTCAAAATTTTTGCTATATTAATCTTTGCATCCATAATTAAATCGACTTTTGCATTAAACAATGTTGGTAATGGCTCATACTATTAAAAGTATCTTTTGATGTTTTTGGCAACTCCCCATAATAAGGAGTGACTTTCAATCCATCTATAAAATCGGCATTCTCGGTATATACCTCGGTATTATGCTCATTAATAAACACTTTCTGTGCTGATGTAACATGGCTTTCTGCTCTCAGCTTACCGAGTGACCGCCAAACTTGTTTACGATGGACGAACAATCCATGCAAAGGAATAGTTCTTACTTCTACTTTTGTTCCCATAACCTTTATTTCCATCATTATTTTTTATATGTTATACATTTATTCTCTATCTAAATAAAACGGGGAATATCGCAATATTCTCATTTCTCTTCTTATATTAATCTCAGCTAAACGAGCAGCTTTATAAAGCTTAATATATGGCTTGTCTTTGAGATATTGAATAAATTCAACAACAGAATATTCTTTCTTTTCCATAATCTTAACCATTTAAAGATGATAATAACTATTTGATACCCTTGCGCCCAAATCGAAGCAGCCCACAGCATCCGGCTTTAAGAAGCGTTTCTCTAACTTCTCCAAAGCCTCTTTATACTTCTGCTCCATGTGCTTGCAATGAAGTCTCTGAGCTAATTTAAGTTGCTCGACAACACCCTTGCGAGCAACTCTATATTGTTTATCGGACATCATAGCCTTATTCGTTCACATAGTTGATTACTTGCTCTTGACCTTGCTCATGCAAGTTATCGAAAGCGTCTTCTATAACTTTAGCTACTTGGTCGCCATTAAGGTTATCCAGTATTTCTCCAGCTACTTCAACCATCTTGTTTATAGGTAAGGAACTGAACTTTTCTACTAAAAAGTTCTTCTGCTCGTTGATGGTCATATCATCGAACAAGTCCGACAAATCTACTTCAACTTTATATTCTGCCATAATTTGAAATTTTAAAAGTAATTAGTTGTACCACACATCATTTGGCATAAGAGCCAATTTCCATCCATACTCTAGTTCATACCTTAATATTTCAAGGTCGTGACTCGTTACAGATGAAAGACCTACAAACTTATTTTCGTACTCCATATCCAAGCCATTTAGTTACCATACTTGTAATGCAAATAATTAGCCTCTGAGCCGAAATAAAGCTCGGTATCGCTCATATTTGCCTCCATCAAGTCATTCTCTACATCTTTATAAGAAGGCACGCAATCCTTAACTCTTTGGCAGAACAAAGGATATTTTGAAGAAACGTCTTCTCCGTCTTCATTATAGATATTAATCTTATCTACATTGTAATATGGATAAGAAGAAATATTTCCATATGAATGGATAACCTTTCTACTCTTAACGGACACCACGATTTCAGCAGGTTTGTTAATAGCATCAAACTCGCAAGTAAAATCATCAAGTTGCGCCTCAAAAGCCGCATCATTAAACTTTTCAGATAAGTTTTCAAAAAACTTTTTCATTTTCTTATTACAGTTTTTAAGGTGTGTCTCACCATTTTTAATTAGTAACCTTTATTTCTTAATTACGATGCAAAGATACAAAGAATATTTGAAACATGCAAGTTGTTTAATGTATTTCTTTCGTCTTTTAACACTCTATAATAATATGAATAAATAATTTGCTGACGTTAACACGAAAATCCCCACCACTACATTATTATATATAGTGATGGGGCAAACCCAAAAGGGTATTTTGCCTTTGGGCTATTTTTCTTCCTTATTTACGATTTCAACGAAATCTCCAATTCCCAAACGAGCCTTATTGATACATGATGCTATCCAACCTATCAGATAGGCAGATGGTTCTCCACCATGTTTCATTTCAATATTACCCTCGATAGCATCACAAGCGTGACTAGCCTCATGACAAATTACATTCATACGCATAGCCTTACTGCTACTGAATAAAACAAGAACGCACTTTCTTCTTGTTTCTCTTATGTGAAGTCCGTAATAAGTAAATCCATCACCATTTAAAAAATCGTACTTTTCAATATCCGTACCATCATTATTCAAGAATGCTTTCTTTGCATCCTCAAACTGCAACCCAACCCCAACACACAATAAGTGTGGGTAAATGGGCTGGTCGTATTCGTAATATCCTTTCTTCTTCATACCTCATCGTTTTTATGTTTCTCCCACCCTGCTTTTGAAAAGGCATACCAAGTATCGCAAATATCAAGAGCGAGAATGTTGCCTTGGCCAATACAAAAATCGCTATCAAAGCCTTCGATATGAACATACATCAATACTATAGTATCATAAGGAACGCTACGACCTTCAAGACAAGGATTTTTAAAATTCTTAGTCTTGTATAAACTTGTAACAATTGGCACTTGAAGAACGTCTGAAATATTCTCAGTGCTAATCTCTATCGACTTCTTAAACTTCTTCATATTCTCAACTATTTAAATTTCTCAAAGTAGAACTCAATTTGTCTATCAAAGTGCTCTTCGATTAAACCATAAGCAAGCGACATCTTTACTTGGAAAGAAGCCTTACCATTAAGCAATCCTTTAGCCTGTCTAGTAATCTCTGAGCGAAATTGTTCCAAACTCATATCACGCTTACGAAGATTACAAGACCTGCAAGATGGCATATAGTTCTCCATGGAATCATCGCCATGGGATACGACAAACTTTCCCTCCTTGTCGCTCCACCGAGAGTAACACCCTCGATTCTTCGGAACAAGATGGTCAACCTGCATATCCTTATACTCTATACTCTTGCCGCAATAAGCACAATGACCATCGTATTTGCGATATATTTTAAGTCTATCTTCTTTTTTCATATTTTCAACTATTTATGTTTTAAAATAACGCTGACTGCGCTTGTTGCGTAGAGTTTGTGTTGTTTGTAATGAGAGTTACAGCCTTAGAAGAATTTTACGGGCTGACATTCATCGATTAACTTGCGTGCTTCTTTAGCACACTCAGCCACGCATTTTTCGACTGCTTCTGTGATGTCTTGGATTTGCCCCTCACGCATATTGCCGTATTTATCGCAAGTATCGGCTATTATTTTGTAGAGAACACGATTTTGCAAAGCCTCCATATAGTCTACAAAATCCTTGCAAGTTTTGCGTCGAGGTTCTTGCACCCAATCAAGAAAGTCCTTCTTCCAGTCTTTCCATGTTTTGATTTTTATTACTATCATTGCTGTTTATATTTTTTATTTGTTGTTCTTGTGCCCTATATGATATTTGTTGCATATCTTACACCGATACACCGCCATATCTTGTGCCCGTAACTTCGGATTCTGATTCAGAAACTCCCAAGCATCATCCTCGCTTTCATAAGCTACCTTCGCCTTCCAAGATTGACCCTTTCTAACCCAATGCTCAGGATCTGGATGCAAATGACAAGGAATACATTTATTTCTTTTCTTCATAACTTCTTCAGAAATTTAAGTTGAAACCCTTCTGCCTTTTTTATTCCTGGGTATAGTTCCGTTAGAACCTCCCATGCTCTTGTCTTGTGCCGATGCCACATAGTAACCGGATGCACACGCTCACCACTTGGTAACACATAGAAATCTGCCTTAATGGTATCAATATGCTCATAGTTTGCAGCTTTATATATAGTTCCCTTGTTTCCTATGGACGTATCGGCATAAGATATAAGGTACTTGATTTCCTTATGTGTTGCCCTAATATACTTATGCAAGAGAGATAGGCAAATCGTCTCGCTAAACTTTGGCATATCATCAGACAGCCACATTCTGTCAAATTCCCTCACTTGATGGTAATCCAACACTTCGCCCTTTTCAGTCTTGATGTGCGGTCGGATTCCATACCCTATTTGCATTGCACCCCTTATCTTATCCTTATACAATACCAAAAGATTCAAGCAACTATTCTTCGTTACCTTGTGTGAAAAGTGATGAGGAACTATGATTGCATCTGCTTGCGCCTTATCGCACTCCATCAGCTTTATTCCCTTTTCCTTGCATTCGTAACCGATAACAAATCCGCAGAAGCCTAGCACTGGAGACTTGTTCAACTTTCTTCTTCTCATATCAATGATACCTCCAAAAATAACGTTTGAAATTATCTAGCAAATACTCTATACAAGCTTTGATTTCGCCCTCTCTTATGAATTGGTTGCAAAAATCTATCAATTCATCACGTACCAACCCTCGTTTTAAGGCTTCGTCTCTCATAGCTCTTATAAGAGCATCCGTTGTTTCTTTATTCCCATTTCTTACAACAGGATTGCAACAAAACACCTTGCACATATCCATAGTTTCAAAACAGACTTAACTGCCTACTCATATTCTTTAATTCGTTATTGGCAAAATCTACTTGACGCTGGTCTATTTCAAAGCCTATATACTTTCTTTCAAGGTTTACGCAAGCTCTTGCCGTTGTACCGCTCCCCATGAATGGGTCTATAACAACATCACCAACATTTGTCGAGTTTCTGATTAGTATCTCCATCAACTTTACTGGTTTTTCAGTCTGATTAATCAAACCATCCTTATCCTTGCGCTTGTTCGTTGGAATAGGAACACTCAGAATATCAGATGTACCACATTCATTTATCGGTCTATCACCACCTTTGCGTAGCATGATGATATACTCTTTCTGTGCCATATAATAGCGGCCACATATTTTTGCGCACTTATCCCATATTAAGCATTTGGTAAAATGGAACTCACTTTTTCCGACCACATCAAGAAAGTGCATTAAATTATAATCATTACACATCAGATAGCAATGCGACCTGTCCTTTAATATCCGGTACAAATCATTGATGTAGTCCGAAATATCAATATCGTTATTCTTGAATATCTTGCCCTTTCTTGTTTGAGACTCCGTCCAATATCCTCCCATACTCCCTGAGCCACCCCTAGACTGAACCGGATAAGCCACATCGGAACATACGAGGTCTATGCTATCGCTATCAATCAGTTTCAAAAGCTTTCGACAATCTCCTTGGTATATATTATTCAGTTCCATCATATCCAAACATATCTTTTTGATTAAACATTTCTTCCTTAATTCTTCTTTGCGCCACCTTGAAATAATCAACATCCAATTCAAAACCGATGAACTTCCTGTTCGTTCTCAAACACGCCAAAGCTGTACTTGCTGAACCAATAAAACCATCAAACACCAAGTCGCCTTCGTCCGATGATTTCAAAATGCATTGCATAAGCAAGGGGATTGGCTTCTCGTTCTGATGTACCAATTTATCTGATGGAACTCTATCAAAGTCCCATACGTCCTCCAAACGCTTGCCATTTATGGTTCGTCTGCCTTTATTCAAATACAAGATTGGCTCGTAACATTGACCATATTGCGCCTCTAAATCTCCAGCCGTATGGTTGTTCTTTCGCCAAATGAGCACATTCTTAATGGTAAACCCTGCGTGCCTCGCTTGTTGCATAAAAAAGTCCAAGGTCTTGGCACTACAGAAGATATAAGCAGCACTATCATCCTTCAAAATTCGGTAGCATTCGCTCATATAATCAATAATCAATTGCTCATTATCGTCATTGAGTATTTCCTTAGAGAAACGATGGTCGTCTGCTCTCCATCCGGTCTTATAGGAGATACAATATGGTGGGTCAGTAACAATTAAATCTACTTTCCCGCTCTCTATTTGTTTCATTCCTTCTATGCAGTCGGAATTGTATATTCTATCAAATTCAAGCATTTCAAATATCTTTTATAGCGGCTACATAAGCATCATGCGCCTCTTCTTGCGTATCAAAGCAACCTATATATATTTTCTTTTTACCTATCTGATACTGCGCTTGCCATTTTCTAACACTCTTATTCCAAGTCACACCCAAGTATTCGGAAGAGGTTTTCTTTGCTATAGCAGAATAAATCACATTGTATCTTGCGGTGCAATACTCCAAGTTGTCTACATCGTTATTCGTCTTGTCGAAATCCTTATGATTCACCATCGGCAACGCTTCTGGATTCTCCAAGAAAGCCTGAGCTACCAAACGATGGATATAAAACATCTTGCGCTTTCCATTCTTGTAAAGCCATACCTTCAGATAACCTTTTGGTGTCTTGCAAGGTACGATTTCCTTTAATTGAGACGTTCTCCCAATAGTAAAAACATGTCCCAGCTTGCTAACATAATACCTTTCGTAATTCTTTATAGGCTTTATATCACCAAGAAACCTTGTTATACATTTATCTTTCATTGTTACCTCCTTTTTCAAAGAAACTTGAATATATGGCTTGTGCCTCCTTTGTATCTAGCAAATCAATATCATTGTAAAACCTTCTGTACACAACGCACAGCCTTTCGTCATTTCCGGTTTCTCTTGCTTTAGCTATTTGCTGACAAGACTCCATGAGAAATGCACTTATCTTCTCGTAACTTCGCTTCTGTGTCTTCTTTAGCATATCCATGCTTACAAAGGTTTTGTAGTGGATGATATGCTTTTCTTGCTCGTATTCTGTGAGTATAAGCCCTTCCGGAATAGCAAATACCACTCTTTTTGTCTTGTCATCACTATAGAGCTGAACTGCACCTGTAAACGATGTATATATCTTTTGCAATATCTTGGCAATCGGTAAGTCTTTTTTCAAAAACCTTTCTGCAAATCTCTTCAGAAAATGAACGCTCATAGCAAAACAATCTTCGCTATACCCCTCGTTTCTACTCATAGGAATATACTCGTTGGTTTCCTTCAGATAAATGAACACACCGGAAGCAAATACATCGCCATGTTTTACACCGACAACGATGAAATAATCGGCATTCGGTGTAGCGAACTCAAAGGTCTTTGTTATTTGCCTTACGTTCTGCTTTCTCATTTCACGTTTAAGCTCATTAGCTTTTCGCATCTGAAACTCATAGATTCTAGCTTCATCTAAGTTTCGTACTCTACGCATCTCACCCGAAGTCATACTTGCTGTTATCATGCGCATTCCTCCTTTTTTATTTTAGATAGCCAGCAATCCCAGATTCTAGTAGCTACATTCGCCATCATAACCGGAGGAACGCACATCCCGCAAGCAAACCAAGGCTTCATGCCATTAAAGTCATAATCCATCGGAAATGTTGATGCTAAAATCGTATCATGTGCTGAAAGATAACTTGGATTATCATAATACACAAGTCTATCCTCCATTGCTGATATGGTATTGCATACCTTGTTCTTTTTGAGAAACATGTTATTGAACATAGAAAGACGATTATCCATCCGCTTGACAATATCACCGATAGAATTATCTTTCTCATTTCTATGCTCCCAATACTTCATCATTCCTTTAGGAATCTGTCTTCCATTATAGTCCGAGAACTCATCCAAGACAATTTCTTTCTCGTTGAAGTCCATATCTATCTTAGGCACTCGCTCGAACAAATCCTTCTGAACCATAAACGGCTTGCAAAGGTCTTTGCGTAATCCTAGAAAGAACACCCTAGGTCGATTCTGAGGAACACCCATATTACGTGCATTAAGCAACCAATGCTGCAAGATATATCCGGCATTATCCATCTGCTTGTAAATCTCTTTCACGTACTCGATAGCTTCACCTTGTAACAAACCTTGTACATTCTCAAAAACAACTACCTTTGGCTTTAGTTCTTTAGCGAGGTCGATAGAGTAGAAAGCCAAATCGTCAAGCCTTTGCGCCTTCTGACCTTCTCGGAATACTTTTTCTTTTCCCCAAGCCTTTTCACGATCACCTGCAATACTGAATACCGAACAAGGGAAACTAGCATCCAATATATCCAAATTATGAAGCTCTTCTTTCATAATATGCCCCCCCATATTGATATTGGTAATCAACTCACGAATATCACAATTGAAAGCATACTTGACATCGTGATTCTTCAAGTACATCTTCATAACCTTTGGGTCTATCTCATTACAGGCTACAACATCGTAGCCAGCTAATTTATAACCAAAGGAACTGCCACCTCCGCAACAAAAGCAAGACATTACCTTACCTTTGTCTTTTGTGAAATTAGCATCTTTTTTAGTCCATCTATAAGGGAACTTGTGCTCGTTTTTATACATTTATCTACCATAAAAAACAATCGTTAATAAAAACCGATGTATAAAAATAACCACAAGTAATATGGTTGTAAAAAAGGGACTCTAACCCTTGAATTTAGATTCTGTTTTCTTCGGCAATGCGTCTTAAATAATCATCCGCAGCGTTATCGTCTATTTTCGACTTAAGAGACATTCCTGTGTTATATCCTATCATTAAGGATACATTCTTGCTCTTTTTCTTGTTCTTTCCATATCGCAAGCTAAAAACCTTTCCTAGCCAAGCTATACCAACAATGCCATCTGATACAACTATTGTCGGCAACAAAACAAATACTTTATATATCATCGCTATCTAATTGAGAGTTAAAAATATATCTATTCTGATTCAACCAAAGCTCCACGTAGTCAGCCTTGATTTTCAGAAATTCTTCGTATGTGTAGCATTTCTGCTGCTTACCACCTTTGTTCCAATAATAGGCAACTCCTCCCAAAGAAAAGAAGTCTATCAAGTCCATTTCCTTTCGCTCCGGTTCTTCACGCTTTTTCTTTTGCCTATATCTACTTACAGCAAGCAATATGAGACAAACGCAAAGCAACATAGAAACCAGTATCTCGAATATCAACCTTACGTCTTGCATCTTATTTTAAACACAAAAACACGAAACTACCGATTGCAAAGTCAAAGGAATAGTGACTCGGACTGCCTTTCGGTATAGTCCATCGGGTTTCGTGTCTCTAATATCTTATCAATTTCTTAAATCGCCATTTTATCCTTTTTTGTTCTGCGCTTGCAAAGATAAATAATATTTCGCTAACTTGCAAGCGTTTTAGTGCTTTTAATACTTTATTTGCATTATTTTAAACTTATCCTTTTTTGAAGTTCATTCCAAACTCTTCTTCCGTTACCTCATACATTACATCACCACATGCTACTCTTTGCTTGTCTTTTGCCATCAGCAATAAGTTTCTATAAGGTATCTCTTTCACGACTTCTTGGTAAGATAAATGCAGACTATCCATAAAAGATGCAATCTGTCCTAAGAGTGTATCGTTACCTATGGTCGTGGTTTTGCTATCATCCTTGCCGCACTCTTCGCCAAAATTGATAGCTTCTGAAAATCCTTTATTGAAATTAGAGAATAAGCCATTTGCAAGCCATTGACAACATCTTCTAGCGTTCCTTTAGATAATTCATCACTAATGGATTCATCGCCTTGTATAAACACAGATAATGCCTTGCAAGCGTCACCTAAATCTTTCATCATCCATAAGATTTCCCCTGGCGATTTGCCTTCCTCAAAACTGTCAAGGTATTTAGCCGCCTTTACCAATTTTATAATAGTTGGCGGTGAAATACAATAAGTCTTTCCATTCACCATTGTTGTTACGGAATCCTTCCCAAGAATAGCATCCGCAACTAATTTACTTGCCTTACTCATAGTTCTTAATATAAAAAAAGGGAACGGCAGTAATACCATCCCCCTCTATCATTTGTCGTTTATATCTTATTCCTGTTCCACAACTGCAGAACCTTCCCATTGGTACTCGCCAGCCACACCATCGGTCTCACTTTCCATGGCAACGGCAGAAATACCCAAAGTGATATTCTTGTCCTGCTGGTCTCCCTTGGCTACGATAGCCGCATTTGAGAAAACGATGTAGTTTCCTGTCTTGGTCTGAGCAACAATACACTTGTTGATGTTTTCCAAATCTTGACTAGAAGACCAACCCACTGCGTTCGCCTCCGTTGTAGTCGCTGCTCCGGTTGAATCGTACATCTTACCACCTTGAAGGTCAACCTTGTTCTTCCATGAGAAGACACCAATAGAGAATGTAATAGTCTTAGCACCCTCATCGGTCTTGTCACGATAGTAAACCTGTCCGTTCAGCTCGTTCTTGTACTCGGTAACACTAGGGTCATCCTGAGAATATCCCCATGTTCCCTCATGGCTGTTCAAGACCTCTGTAGCGGTTTTCAACCATGTAGCCAACTTAGCAGGTGTATTTGCCTCGGTAAGAGGAGCACCATACCAAATTCTCTTGATTCCAATAAATGGTTTCATCTTATCTTACGTTTAATGTTTCAAAATCAATAGTAATGTTTGCGTAATGGCAACTAAACCTACTCTCTTGCTCTATGCCGTGGGATCGGATAGAATAACGATACCATACATCCTCTGCTTTTCCGACTTCATTGTCGGACAGGATTTCAATAGCCTTCTTTAATAGCTCGTTCAACTGAGGATTAGCCTCGCCCTCTATATCTTTGAGCAATATATTTACCTCTATAGTACAATCATTGAAATATGTCTTGTCTGCACTCATACGCTTAGGGATGATGACTATCATGCCATCATCGGGAATCTTCTCACCGACCATAGGTTCTTCCCCATCAAGTCCACCCTTTTTCAGATGTCCTTTCAGTCTTCGTTCCATTCCCATAAGCTCCAAGTCATCATAGATTACATGACCTGCATCTATTTCTGTTATCATCGCATATCCTCGATTTCTTTCTTGATATACTGAATACCCGAATCTATAACATCATATCCCCTAGAGGAAACATCAGACGCATATTCCGCTTTGTTGCCAAGGGTCAAGGTGTGGTCATGTACATTACTATAGTTAGACCTTCTGAGATTACCTGTGCGGTTTCGGTAGTTTCCGTTAGTCTTATCAAGCTCAACGGCTTTTTTACCTAACCTATCAAGGAATTCATCTACTTCCCTTTCTCCCTGCACAAAGAAAGCGTCTATCTCATCCATTATAACATCAGACATAGATACTCATATAACCAAGATAATTGCACTTAGGGGCATTATAGACCTTTCCACCTCCTCGGTAACTTCCATCATCGGAATATACTTTGACTTCATCACCTTCGGAAATCTGGCACTTGTCACAAACAATATGATATTTCGGTGTATATATGCTACCATTATCGGTAGTGAAATGCTCGGTAGAGTTGTCATCGCACCGACAACGCCCCATTTCTTTCCATTCCTCAGAAGAGCTAATGACCTCGTTGTACTTGTTGACAACCTTATTCACGAACTTTTTCTTTAATATATGAGGGGAATATAACATAACCTAGACATTTACCAAATATCAGACTTATCCGTGATAGTGGAAAGCCCTAAAGCTGCCACCACTTCATTATCCGGAGTAACACCATACTTACGGCAAAGCCACATATAGTATTGTCCTATCCTAGAGTAGTCCCAAGAGACAGAGAATCCATTTTCGTTCACATTGCTCATATATGGGGCAAGCATAAGTTCCTCGATTACGGAAATCATCGCCTTGCCTACAACCTGCGAATTATCAGACGTATATTCTTCGTCAAGGTCTATACCTGACGAAATATCTTCCAATTGGGCATCCGTTATGTTCCAAGCACGCAACTTCTGCGAAATGTATTCTCTTATCTTCATGTGACATCATTATTTCTGAGCCTGACTCATAGCCTCAGCGATTTTCTTTGCAGCCTCTTGCTCGCTCTTAGCCTTTTCGTCAAGTTCCTCTTCTACATTCTCCTTTTCAGGAGTCTCTTCAGTTGACTCGGCAGCATCCTTTTTTGAGGTTTTCTCCTTTTTAGGCTTGCTCTCCTTCTTCTCCTTCAAGACTTCCTTCTTAGGTGTCTCTTCTGACTTCTTTTCTTCTTCCTTTACAGGATTTTCTTTTCCATCATTCAAGACTTCCTTTTTAGGAGTATCTTTAATTTCCTTATCGTCTTTTAGAGGTGCAGAATGGTTATCATCCTGCACCTCCAACATCTTGCAAAGCTTACGTTCGATAAGGGAGTTCATGCGTTCTTCGTCAAAGTCCAAGATTGCACCAACTTCATAGATGGTGTTAAAATGGAACTTATCACGGAACGGACTAATTACCTCACCTCTCATAAGCCTAACCTACCGCTTGTGTTGAGTCCAAAGAGTAGATGGCATCAACGTTATTCAAGATAGGAACAACCATTGCTTGTGAGCTAGTGAACTCACGGAGTGGGTCGTTAGTAGAATAACGGCTAGCCAAGATATACTCATCGGCTGACTGATAAGTAACACCTGCAACTGGTCTTGTAGCTTCGGCTACGTTAGTCCAGAACAAATCACCAAGGTTATCATAGCATGTAAAGGTCATGTGACCCTTAGCCCAAGGGTTGTGTGTTCCCTTCTTGCCGTTAATCTCGGTCTTGATTGTACGGGCTACACGTACCAAGTTGGTCTGCCACTTATTTCTAAAGATAGACGCAATCTGCTCAAAGCTCAAAATAGGAATGTTGCTGTTATCCCCACTAAGTGCAATGCCTTGATTGAAGGCAAACTGAGCACGAACCTGCTTGTTCTTGCCAAGCAACTTGATTGTGTAATCATCAAGATAACAAGTAGTGATGGTGTTTTGGTCGTCCATCGCCTTGTCGTAAACCAATTGGATGTCATCAAGTGGGGTTGCATCCTCTGCGTCCCAAGCCTTAGCACCGTGACCGAACTTGTTCTTCTCGGCAAAACCTACATCAACTCGGACACCAGTACCACCGGAACGAGTCGCCAAAGCTACACCTGTTGACAGCTCACTGAGGAACATATCTTCAATACGCTCGTAAACCGCCTGAATACAACGAGGAAGGTCTGCAAACAAGTTACGCAAAATCTGTGGCTGAGGCAAACGTTGCGCAATCATGTTATCCAAATCCTTAAGCTGCTTCTCTGACATGTAAAGCTTCATACCAACCTTTGGGATTTGACCCTCAGCGGTTGAAACCTTATCACGGCTCTTCAATGGAAGTTCTGCATCCATTGATACAACATCAGCAGCAACTCGTGTGTATTCCGCAGTAATTGATGCCCAGCGTCCGTCCTGACTATATGTGTTAGTCAAGTGGTCTCGGTACATATAGGTCAATGCAGTCTGATTCTTGCCGTTCAACTTCTCTACTACACTTGCAACAAGTTGTGGGAAGTATTTATTGACCAACTGAAAATAAAGTGATTTTTCCATCTGTTATCCTCCTTCTTTTAGTCTTTGTCCATTGTTGCATCAGACTCATCGAACTTGTTTGCATCCTCATCGCTAACCAAAGCAATCTTTGGCATAGCTGTAAGGAACGCATCCGGAAAGTCTGCACCATTTGCAGCCTTAGCTGCTACCTTGTTAACTTGTCCAGCAGTCATAATTGCCGCTGGCTCACCGTTCAGAATGGAACGATAGAGAACACCCGCATACTTGTAATGCTCCAATGGGTCACTGGCAGTACCCAAAGCCTTATAATTGTCTGTTTCAATAGGCAATGGCTTGTAAGTTCCCTTACCATCTGTCACGATAACACGACCTGCGTAAAGAACTTCATCTTTTACGCCTGTCCAATCCAAAGCACGACCGCCCTTGATGTCGCCTTCCCATTTCTGGATAATGACGGAATCCTCACCAAAGACAATTTGCTTTTTTGTAGTCTTCAATTCCTGATTCATGTTTTTCAATTTTTAAAGTGACTGAACTAATGATGCGGCTACATTGTCAACGTCCTCCTTTGTTGGCTCGCCCTCGCTAGCACGATAGCTGCCCCCGAATTGTGGTTGTTGCAACGCCTTGTAGTTGTTCGCTACCTTGGAGAGGTATGTTTCGATAGCTTCATCTGTAGCATCATCGCTCAAGGTGAAACCCTCGTTGATACGACTTTCGGGAATGCCCAACTCCTTAGCCTTTGATAAAATCTTCGCATCGTGGTCTGCCTTTGCCTTTGCCTTCGCAGCAGCCTCTTCCTTAGCCTTAGCCTCCTCAGCTTGCTTTTGGATAGTTTCTTGCAATTCCTTAATGGTCTTGCTTTGCGCCTCCATCTGTTCGTTGTAAGTCTTGGCTTGGTCTGTGTTCTTCTGAGTCAAGGTCTCAACGAGTTTCTTGAACTCTTCACGTTCCTTGGTTCTTGCTTCATCTGAAGCTTTCTTCTCTGCTGCTTGCTCTTCAAAGTATTTTTTGAGATAATCCGGCATTTCGTTTTTCTTTGCCAATTCCTCCAAGCGTTTCTTTTCGGCTTCTTCAGCGGCTTTCTTGGCTTCTTCGTCAGCTTTCTTCTTGGCTTCTTCTTCAGCAGCCTTGCGTTCAGCATCTTCTTTAGCCTTCTGTGCCTCCTCGAACTTTTTCTTGGCATCGGTAACTCTGCGGTCATTGTCCTTTTGCAAGGACTCCAAAAAACTCTTTTGACTAGCAACCACTGTCTCGATGTTGTCATCAGTAACAAGCCCCATCTTATCAAGCATTTCGGCATGTGCCTGAAGAACTTCATCACCTAACCCAAGAGACTTATACTCTTGTTTTAGTAACTGGAAAATTTTATCTTTCATTCTTTCGATATATTTGTTAAAACTAGTGCAAAGATAATACGAAAAGAATAATAAATGCACTAAATCATTTGCAAGTATCTCACTTTTAAGCAAAAGTGAGTAATAACGGCATTTCTAAGCGATTTAAGGCTATTTCATCACATAAACGAATAATTAATAGCTACACAAAATAAACTCCTTATATAACAAAAAAACGCCAAATATCCTCACGGACATCTGACGCTTGTCGAATAAAAAGAACCTAAACATTAATCTTCTAAAAGTTTATAACATTTCTCATATAACCCAAATGATTCAAATTAGAATAGAACCGCCCATCACGCTCTATGAATTTACCGGACTTCACAATCTCACCATTATGCAACATTGCAAACTTAGAACCATGAGCTGTCCATTTGTTCATTTCTTTCATATGTTCATCAGAACCCCAACCATATTTCTTGATAGTAGGATAAATGAAACGTTCAAAGCAAATTTGACTATCTGTTTTATCATGCTCGGAACAAATCGGGAGCACTCCATTATGTGCGAACCAATAACCTGCCTTGTAGAATGGATGGCAATTCTTGACACAGACAGAACCATGTGTAGCAAATCTGAAATGTATGATTACATTCTCATTTATATCTCGCTTCATCAATCTACGGATAAATGTAGAGAAATGCAAACTCTTGTAATGGTCAGACTCGCTCACAAAACCGCAACCATCTGGATTTCTCATATACGCAGCCTTTAGCTCATCTACGGATGGCAAAGCAACACCTTTCGGACATACAATAATAACACACATATCTTTACCCTTTCTTTTTCTTAATAATACTTTGATTTCTTTGTGTCCTAGGGCTTTTACCCTAGGACTACATTAATTAATCGTTATTGGTTGCAAATGCATCCTTACGACTCTGGAAGAAAGCCTTCTCTTCTTTATTCAAGAAAGGTATATCTTCGATATTCATAACCTCACTAGCAAAGACATTATTGCGAGACCAACCGACAAGTTTTGCGCAGAACTTAACCCACATTTCAATCTTTTTGTAATTGGTTGAACCTTGATGCTGACGAAATTCGATAGTCTTGTGACGTGCAAAACTCTCTGCATTGACCTTGTAATATCTGTCTCCATGAAATACAGTACGTCTAATATCGTAATTGCCACGGCAATTAGAGAAATCTTTGTCAAGCAAGCTGGCTGCCCAACGGCAATTACCTCTTCGTGAAGGAGCCATAAAACTATCAATCAATCTTTCAAGTTTCTGATAATTCTTGAAGACGTTAACATACTGCTCACCTGTCAACTTTGCTGCACCAATATGAACGTGAAGACCACAAGTAGAATTTACTCTTGCACCTACGGCATCCAAAGACTTGATAGCCTTCTTTAAGGTTGCCATACCATTTGTATTGCCATTCAATACCGGACTTACAACCTCGTTAGGGTCTATATCACCACCAACTGAAGAATCACTAACAATCTTGAAATAACTCTTGTTGTCGGTGTGGTTATAGCCCTCAGAATGAATATCAACACCATTCTGACGACCTGCCTCTATCAAGGCATTGCGCTCGGCATGAACACATTCTATCTCAACACCGAATGTATAAACGAATCTCGTTGAAGTTGAACCGCTTGGCACACAAACCTTCAACATATCGGAGATTTCTTTCTCACGAAGACCGCAAGCCTTCAATGCAACAATCTTTTCGTTGCGAGGCATCTTTGACTTCTTGATTTCGTCAATAGTCTCGATTAATGACTTCTTTGAACTTGCGAATGAAAAACCAGTCTGCTTAGACATAATCAATTGTGCTAGTTGTTTCGGGTCTTACCCCTTGGTGTCGCTCTCACCTTATTTAGTGAAACTTGTCACTCGGCAAATCAACCAACTTATCTTGATTGACGATGCAAAGATACGAATAAGTTTTGAAACATGCAAGTTTTTTAATGTTTTTCTTTCGTATTTTAACCTTTCGTAACTGCTATGTGGGTCTTGTTAACATTTCAGCTTTTATTTTACCTTATTATATATGTAAAAGGCTTCGATGTTCACACACCAAAGCCTAAAAAACTTTACTAACTAATTACCAATTTTTATCAACTATCTTTTTAAATCATCACCAATATCTTCTTCTACTCCCAAATCCGGTAGTCTGTCATACGCTTTTTGGTCATCACCTCCTTCAGACTTAACACCTAGTAGGTAACCATTCCGAAAAGCATAATATACCAGCTTTTCCATATCTTTAGCCGTTGCGTTATCTGTCAAATGCAGCGTGGCGTACAATCCCATCAAGAACTTCCGTACATCTTTTGGATATACCTTGTTGTTCTTTTCTAAAGCGACTGCCATTCTTAACGGACTTTTCATATTCTTCAATTTTTCGTTAAACCATCAAATGAAGCACAATAGAGAGCCATTCCGCTTGTTCCCCTAGTTCATAGACTTATTCACAACTTTATTCGTCTCATCTGCATCCTACGTTTGCCCATTGACAGATGTCCGAGATTCCAACAAAACAAACATCACGGCTCTCTTCTTGTGTATCATTGTGCCAACGGAAGGATTCGAACCTTCGACCCTAGGATTAAAAATCCTATGCTCTGCCACAGAGCTACGAAAGCGTAAAGGAATGATTGGATTCGCACCAACGCCCCCTTAGTTACCAAGCCAAGTGCTCTACTACTGAGCTACATTCCTCATATTATGACAAAAGTTCTCATGGTGCAAGGGAGATTCGAACTCACCGAACCCACAATGGGAATAGATTTACAGTCTATCTTCTTTAACCGCTTGAATATCGCACCTTTTGTGGAACATATACCAATTCCACCTTGTTGCCCCAAGCGGATTCGAACCACTAATGACAGAACCAAAACCTGTAGTGTTGCCATTACACCATAGGGCAATTTTGTATGTACTGCATAAAGGATTCGAACCTTTGAATACCAGCGTGAAAAGCTGGCGACTTAACCACTTGTCTAATGCAGCAACTAGGGTCTCTCACCCTAATAAGAGTTGCTTGTTATAGTCTAGCTGGGCTGGGTAATGTGTAAACCATGCCGTAAACTCCTAAGTCTTGACTTATGGTAGAAGCGACCTCTCAGAAGGCCATCTGTTTCAAACACGATGCAAAGATAAGCATTTTTTCTTATACTTGCAAGTGTTTTAGTGTTTATTTATATTCTTTTGATGAATTTTACATCACTTACCCTTGTGGAGAATGCTACAAAGGGTTTCTACAAGTTTCTTTGCGTCATCACCTTTGATTTCGATAACATTTGAAATTCCATCAGGAGCATCATCGCCTTTCTGTTCCTTATCCAAACGCTTACGGAGAGCCAAATCTGGATTCTCAACCAAGATAGAGTCTAAAGCATAATTGCAAATGCGGCTTGCAAGTTCCTCGTTACCATTCGCATCACGCACAAACTCATTCTTGCCTTCAAGAATATCCATAATCTCGTTGTACTCTTCAGCATTCTCACAATTACGTGAAAGCATACCAATTACCTTGTAGCGGTCAATCTCAAAGCTGACCTTTAATTTGTCTTTATTCATTCTTTCTATCTTTTAAATAATTAAACATTATACCAAAAACCCCTTTCATAATAAAGTCCTCCCTTTACCTCATACCGGATAGCATCTGACTCTTTGCAAAGCTGACGGATTCGTATATACAAACGTTTGTCCAACTCTTCCTCAAACAAAAGAGACAATTCCTTCCAATTGTCAACAACAGGAGCAAACCAAGGATATTGCTTCTTTACAACTTGTAGCTCATCCAAGGTTACGTGTCCGTATTCTACCATATCATAGCATCTACGGAAGTCACGATTGTCTTTAGGAATATCCAAATCTTTCTTTCGTTTTACCCCCATCAATGCACTCCACATAGTCATTGAAGAGACACCTGTATCACAAGTGGCTATCCACTCTATCATTCTTTGCTTGTTCATCTTCTTTTATATTAATCACGCAAAGTCGCTTTATTAACTCTTCACATGCTTCTTTAGTTAAGATACATTTCTTGGAATCTTTAATGTCAGTAACCTCTTCACGAATAGCAGCATTCCTGTCGTACACTTCTTGTAGTTTTTTCTGAAACTCAATTACGTCTTCGTTGGTAAGTTTACCTTTCTTCTCAACAATCTTGTTTGTTATATTCTTATAAACACATTCGAGTTCAGTACATAAACGAGCTTCTAACTTCATCATTATTGCGTGTACAAAAGTATCATAAATTCTTTCCATCTTGTATTTCCTCCAAAAGTCTTTTGATTACCTCGTTATCTTTATTCTCAATGCGAGCCTTTAAGATACTCTTGAAAGCGGCATCCATTGCCTTGTATCTACTGGAATATTCCTTACCATCCGTATGACACAAGCCTTCCTCTACACACCATGATGTAGTTTGCCAACAGAACTTACCTTTCGAAATGTTTGCAACACAAATGCAGTAACCGAAATGCTCTAAAAGCCAATCTAACACCATATCATAGCTTGGAGCGGATATTGCCGGATGCTTACTATTCAACTTTAAGGCAGCAGAAAACTCAATATTGGATTTCTCCCACTCGGAATTTGAATAAGCGATATAACTGCCGTAATGCTCATTATATTTTCCACCCTTACGAATACCACCCTTTGCTGTCCAAGGACTAGCATAAGCCCAAAATTCGGCTATCTTCTCATCGTAGCCAACCTCCTTCAGAAGCTTGGCTATCTCAAAAGGAACTACCTTTGGTTTTATCGTCTGCTTATTTGCCATTTTCCACCCTTTTTAAACTGAACCCGAATCAGACTTATCTAATTCATCAATTGCCTGTCTAAGCAAAGGAAGAACCTTATTCAAGTCTTCGAAATCCGGTACGACTTCATTCACTCGCAAGATTGCTAGACCTAGCAAACTCTTAATCTTTCTTCTGTCCATTGATCTCGGCTTGTTTCTCTAAGTCTTTTAAATCTACCTTCTCAAATCGAGGAACTAGCTTACCATCTACCTCAACATTACCAAAGAACATTTCCTTTGGTCGCACCCAAACTTCATGCTGTCCGCACACTGCTTGATACGCAACCTTTACCTCAGAAGTCTCGCTATCAGTAACCTCTCCAAGATACTCATAGAAATTACCCTTGTAGTGGCGGTAAATCGGCTTACAGAATCCACCATGCAGCCAATCGGCTTTGTCCTTGATTTCCACGTACTCCCTTACCGCATCACACTTGCTAGACTTACTCAATTCTTCTACCCAATCAAAGAAAGCTTGCTTGTCCTTGACCTCTTCACTTGATACCATAAAGAGATAAGTGCAAAGAAGCATCTTACCAGCATCGGTATCATATTTCTTATTCACCTCTTCAGCTAATTGCATCATAGGTGTATCTAAACGATAATTCCAACTCATAATCTATCCTTTCTTACTTTTAAGATTTGCCAAATCCTCTTTCAAACGTAGATGGAAATTATCTTCTCCATCATCACCGGAAAGAAGCCAGTCTATTCTTTGGGCATAAACCTGAGCCTTCTTCAGAAGCTCAATACCCTTCTTGAATTCCTTGATAGTCTCTTTAGATAAGCCATATCTGTTAGGCATCGTATGATGATGCTTTCTAACATACTTGTCTTCTTCCTCCTCTAGCCATCGGTCTTCGAGAAAGCATCTTTCATCTTCCTCATCCAATGGATGACCATCAACATAATCTTCTATCTTTGTGTATATGTCAGCAATCCTATACTGAGCATAATCAAAACGTCCACCACTCATAGTCTTTCAACTTCAAAAATTTGAACTTACTTCAACGCACTCAACCTTGCTTCTAGCTGTTGAATGATATTGTCTATTGTCTTTCCCCTATAGTCAATAGCAATGTCCTCCAAGACTTCAATCTGAGCTGCAATTTTAATTCTATCTCTTACTACTGTCATAATCAATCTTGTTTATCATGATGCGGTGCTTGCAAAGTTGTAATGAACAACATAAACATAACCGCCATACATTTTTCCAATAGTTACTTCAACGTAATCAAAGATGATGTCGCCATCCATCTTGTAAGAAACCAAAGGCCCAGTAGGGAATGCGTTGTGCTCTGTATAGTAACGATACACTTCTTGTGATAGTAACTGCTTGAATACATCAACCTCACCATCCTTTGAAAAAACACCTTTAAACTCATCTTCATTGTCGATTGCAACAACTACTCCAAGTTCTTTTCTTACACATACACCTTCGTTTGTACCACTTTGCTCATTATACAAGACTGGTAATGTGTAAACACCTCTCGATTCTTCCATATGCTTATTTTTAATTTGTATTTTATTTTATCCTTCCACTTTCTTGCATTGAGCTAAATCTATTGCATACGCCCAACGCTTAGGGACAAAAGACATCGTAGGCTCAAATCTATCTGCACGTTCAACACATACATCTTGCGTCCGGTAAATCAATCCGTCAGAGCCTTTTACCTGCAACTCAACTAAAATAGTATGGTCTAGCATCGGGAACTTATCAATATCATGCCAGACTTCACCGCCTTCAAGGAAGGTAGGCTTTATATGGTTCATCTTTGCCACAAAGTACTTCATGTAAAATGTTTGACTTATATTCGTTAGTTATGGTCTCGCAGCTGCCAAAGCACCACAAATCCTTGGATTGCTCCTTGTGTAACCTTGATGACTTTATATAATAGCCATTGTTGACATCATAATGCTTACGTACCATGATATTGTCGTTTACCACTCCGACCTCATCATCCGTAATTACATAGAACATTCGACCATCACTAAACGCTTTCAAGCCTTTGTACACTCCATTAGAGACAACCATCTTTTCATAGCCATTCGTCTCCCAGTTGGCATAATCCCAGATGGTTTCCAAATCATCATCATTCAGAAGATTATTATCAATAATAACCTTGCCGATAACCTTGAATTTGCCATCTTGCATCATTGCCTCAACTACAAATTCATCGGCAGCGTTGAAATCGCTAATCTCTATGGGTCTCATAATACTTGTGTTTAATGTTCTCGTAAACCACCCTCTTTGCAGCCTTTGCTCTTCTGTTATTATCAGAAAAAACATCATCATACAAAGACATGTCTTCACTCTCAAAAGCCACATGCTCCCCTTTGTAGCAAGCATCAAAGCGGCATCCTTTTTCGGACTTAGCCGCAGTAAACTTTATCTTACCAAACTTAATCTGCATAAGCCCTATCCTAGAAAAAATATTAATGATACTATTTCAAGAGCAAACAAAAATGCTAATGCATTCTCAATTGTGAATACCTTTTTCATTGTTTCAATACAGTTTTACGTGTGTCTCACGCTCTAAATTTATATTGTAAGGGGATTTATATCCCCTTTATCGTTCTTACTTTAAAACTCGATAAGTTTCGTAGAAATCGTGAAAACTCTTCAAGTAGCCTTTCTCTGTCAAAGAGTTTAAGATTTCTTTCAACTCATCCTTGGTATTATCCAAATCGAAATCATACAACTCAGCAAATGTAAAGTACTTGTTACCCCCAATTACATCAGCCATCACTTCGATATTGCCATAAACCATTGTTTCTTTCTTACTCAATCTAGTATTCATAACGAATCACAGTTTTTAAGGTGTGTCTCACCTTTTTAAAATTAGTAACCTTGTTTCTTAATTACAATGCAAAGATACAAAGAATATTTGAAATGTGCAAATTATTTAATGTATTTCTTTTATCTTTTAACGCTTATTATACGCTTAGATACAAAATTAACTTTCTGTAGCAGAAAAAGCCAAAGAATCCACCATTTCGTTATACATATTACCTCTATGAGCCTTTACCCAATGGTATCTTATCGTCTTGTCTTTCGCTACCTTATTATATATAGGTTGCAAATCTCCTAACTTGCATGCCTGTATTCTCTCTATAGCTACTTGGCAATCCACATATACATCAACAGAACATGAAATAGGGCAATCACCCAATGCATGAATAACCGCCCTTATTTCGGCTCTCACCGAATCGTTCACTTTAGCTGTGATAAAAGTATATTTCCCACTTTTGATAATAACTCCCTTATGAAGCACAAGCCAGCCACAACCACACTTTTCTTTCTTACTAGAACCATCGGCATACACCTCGTAGCGCACACCTTTTGCCTCATCAGCAATCATATGAGCAACAACCTCCAAAGAATCATTGCTCATCACCTTGGCTATTTGCTTGGCTTTCTTCTTCATAAACGTTTAAATCAAACCTCGTTCCTTGAACTCATTCATCAATGGTGTTGCCAAGACCTCAATATCTGGATGAGGCTTTCCGGTCGTACCAAGGCTTCTCAGCTCGAAGAAATGCTTCCAATCGCTCACAAATGCGGTATGAATCAACTCCGTGTTGGTATCAAGAGGAAGTATTGTTCTCGCATCCTGTGGCTTAAGACCATCATCCTTGACCAAAGACAAATACATCATTTCGCATACTCTATTAGCAAACCACCATTTTTCTACCGGACTCCAATGTTCATAACTACCGATGTTCTTTGATAGGTCAACAAATGTTCCACCATCAAAAGACAATGGATTAACCGCATCATCATCGCTAACCCACTTTGGTTTGTTGATAGCAATCTCGCCTCCGAACTTATCTTTACTATAGTTGCAATATCTAGTGCTTTGTTCCGCTACGGAATCTACACGATGTCTGTTAGCCTCTCTACTTACCGCAATCTGAGTAGTAAAGCGGACTGTTATTCGCTTCTCATGCCATTCCGTAGGCTCGCAAATATAGTCCAAATCCTCAAACCAGTTATTTTCAACTATCACTCTGTAGTTGGTTGTGATATAGTAGTCACTGCCAATCTGCATCACCTTTGAATATTTGTTCTCACGATAGTGCTTGACCAATAAAGACTCCGGTACAAAAAATCCTTCTTCATAGGCTACATGGAGGTAAATCGTTCCATGCTCACACATGGCAAGATGATTGCTGCTTACCATACGCTCAACGAAAGGCTTTGCGCTGTCTTTGTCTATCTTCATACTTGACGCATAACATGTGCGACCACACAGCTCTATCTGCTTGTAAACTCCATCCATACCCTCTCCTTGGGATAGGATTTCATATTTTGGTTCTAATATCTTCATGTCCTTATAAGTTTTGAAATCGACTACAAAGATAACTATTATATTCCACTCTACCAAAAATTAGCACTCAGTTTAACAACACTTATCTATATTGTGAAAAACAAAAACTTTCTCCATAAAAAAAAGAGGAGAGTGCATCACGCATTCCCCTCTTACTTTAACATGGCACAAATTAAGTTTACAATCTACTCATCTTATCTTTCAATTCGTGTATATCATTGAATGCTTGCAACATAGGCTTATGCCAACGCTCTTGTCGCTCATCAATCGACTGCAAGTACATCAAGCTTTGTGCAAGGATAGTCCTACCCTCATCAACAGCTAACCAAATGTTACCAACATTACCCATAATAGTATTCACGCTAGCTGTTAGTAAGCTACCCTCTGCGCCACCTTCACGAGCCGCAATAGCATCCAACTTGGTATTTATGAGCTTTGTTTCCTCATACGTTCCTTCTGTGGCAATCTGTACCGCTGTAAAACGACCATTCAACTCATCGCCTGTATCTTGGCTCATTGATTCAAAAGAACCGGAAGACGCAGACTGCTCATAAGACTGCTTGTAACCCGTGATTTCGGCTACTTCATCTCTAATCTTCAGTCCTTCTTGAACCATTTCATCGTACCTTCCCTTCAATTCATTAATATCCGTCTGAGACAATTTACCACCATTTGCCTTAGCTCGCTCCGTCCACTCATCATAGAATGCTTGCATATCATTACCCAACAAATCATCTACCTTAGCTTTCAGAACGGCTTGCATAAGCATCTTGGAGAAATTATCAGAGAAGTCCTGAGCAGAGGAATTCATATCCATCAAAGTATCTATGAACTCGCTCTTCAAACTATCAAAAGATATTTGCGTCAAGCTTTCTGCTAGGTCATCAGCAATATCCTCTAATGTTCCTGCCTCAGCCGCATAATCTTTCAACTTTTCGAGGACTCTTCCTCCATAATTTCCCTTACCAGTGTTCTGAATCTTGTTAACAATATCAGGATTTTGCAACAACGCATTAGCTTCATCAGCAGACCGTATGTCGCTTAGGTTTCCATTCCATTGTCTACCTATCGCTTCAGACACCTTATTGATTTGCTCTTGCGAAAATCCTCGGAAATAACGGTTAAAACTTCCATGAGAGCCATGATAACCCATTTGTGCCACCATGATGTCCTTTAGGTTTTGCTCTTTTTCCTTTTGAAGTTTTTCAGCTTTTTCTGAGTCTTCTACGGCTTTGATACCACTAGTCTTGTCTATAGAGTCACGTAATCTGTCTATTGCATCCGTCAAGATTTCATTCCTAGCCGTCAATTTGTCTATAGTCCGGTTTACTTCTTTTGCGTTTCCACCTACTCCAAACAAACTATTGAAGCCACCAAACGAGATTGTATTGAGAATATTACCGATACCGCTTACCAAAGACCCTCCTATCTGTGTGATAAACTCACCACTTAGAATGTTCTTCAATATACCATTGACCGCATTCAGAACTGTATCAATCAAGCTACTAATCAATGTTCCGATACCATCCTTCAAAACATCAAGTATCTTCAAAATGGCAGCAACAATTTGGCCTATAAGTCCGGCTTTTGACAATCCTTCACTTAGCGCATCGCCAGCTTTCTTGCCAGCGGCTGCGGCTGCATCTGCGGCTTCCTTACCCATATCCTTCAGTCCGTCAGCCGCATTTTTAGCCTCCTTTAAAGCTTTCAATCCGTCAATTCCACCTTTAAGTTGGTCAAAACTATCCCAAAGAGATGCCAAATCGGATAGTCCAGAAGTAGAAAGGAACTCATGGATAGCAGAAATCGGTTGTGTCACATTCTGTGTCGTTTGAGCCAACTTCTGACCACTAGTACGGACTTTTGTGTTAGCCGTAACAATCTTCTTGCCGGACTCTGCTAACTGACCTTGTACTTTATTCAATTCTTCTTGTAGCCTTGTTTGCTCTGCAACATTGCCCGACTTCTTTGCATTCTCAATCTGTTCTTGCAAAACCTTAATACGAGGTATAAGCAAAGTTCCCGTTTTCGTGTATTCCTCTTGTGCAATTTTCGCATTCTTCAGAGCCTCTTGATAAGCTACAACGTCCCTTGCAAGGTCTTTCCAACCCAAATCACTTGTATTACCAATCGAATTACGGATATTCTGCATAGCATCAACGATACTCTTCTGCTGGTCTGCACCCAAATTTTGGAACTTATCCGTACCTACGAACTTATCCAGATCTGCTAATAAAGGAACAAGCGCATCCTTCATAATGCCACCAACATTTCCGAAGACTTGATACCAGTCTATTTTCTGCATAATAGCACTAGCCTCTACCGAATCCGTCTCTTTCTTCTGCTCTTCTTTCAAAGACTTTATCTTCCATTGCTTGCTTGAGTCCGAATCCGTAGAGTTTTCAACCTCGCTAATCCTCTTAGCATAATCGGCAGCAATAGCTAACTTCTGCTCCTGGAATGTACCATAAGTCTTCAGATAATCGTACATGCTTTGCGCTTCTTTAGCAAGCACATCCTCATTCTGCTTTACCGCCTTATCCCGAATTGCATTCATCTGATTAGCAACGCTCATGCCTATGGTCATCTCCATGCCATTTACCTTAACCGGATTACCCTTGCTATCCTTCATGGTTTCATTCAGAACCTCATTCTTATACTCTTCATCGGTTTTGCTCTGTTTCCACATATTAGCCTTACGACCCTTGCCAGAATTAACCCAAACAGCTTGGTCACGTTTTTTCCTAGCCTCAACCAATTTGTCTATACCATCTTCTACCGCCTTTCTCTCCTTGTCGGCATTCTCCGTTATCTGAGCCAATTCCTTGCTATAACCCTCATTCATCGCATTGATGCGGTTCTTGGTCATGTCTTGGATAGCTTTCTCCGAATAGGATGAAATAGACTTGGAATAGTCCTCCTCAGCCTTCTTGCGTTCATACGCTCTTGCTTGTGGGTCATCCGTTGTACCTGTTTTCTTTGGAGTAGTATGGGTTGTATTTGATTTTGTTGTTGTACTACTCTTTGGTGTACGTGATTGAATTATAGATTTCGCCATTGCGACATCCGTTTGGTTTTCCGTTCTTGACCTAAACTTACCTCCTGAACGTGTTACCAACTTATGCCCAGTTTTCTTTTCGTGATTTTCCTGTTGTAAAATATCCGCCTCTCTCCTTGAAATTAAATTTCGCAACTCCTTCGTTGTCATAGATTTCATCCAATTTGGAATTTCCGAATCATCATAATGAATTTTTAAATTCAACCCGTATTCTTTATTCCATAAATTGATAAGATTATCAGTTTGCTCTACCAATTCTTGGATTGATTGCTTGTTCTTGTTAACTATCCAACGAGCCTTTGCTTGGGAGTTATTCCAATCAACAGTCGCTGTGCTTCCTTTATATATTGCGTCCTCTGCCTTTTTGTAACTTTCATTCAAAGAGTTTATACTATCTATATGCTTTAATATCGAACTTCGCAAACTTGCCATCACGAAACTATTGTACCCCATCTTCTTACCCCATTCCTCAAAAGGAACTAACAGGTTGCGAAGAGCAGCATCGTATTCTTGTGCGGCATTAGCATATTCCAATGTTCCTTTCTTTGCGGAATCCATTTTCTGCCTTAAAGAGTCTATCTTAGTCAACACATCATCAGAAACAAGGGAATTAAACATCATCTGTACAGCTGATATGTCTTCTTTATCAATATGTTGTCCGAAATCAAGCCAACTACCACCTAGTGAATCAGAAAAATCCTTATCTAGGTTTTTCCTTGCTTCCTCATATTGAGAAGATATAGACATCAAAGCGTTAGCTTTTTCTCGTTCAGCATTTTCTAATTGTAAAGAAGCAATAAAAGCGTCATGCTTATTTTTCAACGTTTCCAAATTATCCTTTTCATTGTCGCATTTTATTCCATATTGTTCATATACCTCAATAAGTTCATCTTTTGCTTTTTTATGCGCATCAGTACTTTCATTCGTATTTCTCAACACATTCATCAATGTCTCAACCTTTTTACTGGTCAAACTTGTTGTTTCCCCAAAATGTGTTGTATCTGCCGAAATTTCTTCAGTCTCGTCTCCAAACATAGAAAATACGGAATACAAAGTTGTTCCCAGTGTTATCAATGCACCTATTGGATTGGCAGCCATTGCCGCCCATAAACTCTTTAAGGCATTTCCACTACTTCTTACCGCACTAGAAAAAAGATTAACTACCGTAGTCGTATATTTTGTACCTGCTGCATAAAGCGCATTTTTGATAGTGGCTGTTGTTGTCGCCAATATCCCAGCTTTCTTTGCAGTGGTATTGGAAGCTTGAGAAACAGTGTTAATATTATTTTGTATCGTAGCCTGTTGCTTACTTAAATTCTCCTTTGTTTGAGCAATCGTCTTACGTTCGCTTTCAATGGTCGAAATCTTTGTTTGAGCAGCATTCACTTGTTTTGTTGCCGTTTCCAAACGTTCTTTTGCTTCTAGCGCATTCACGGCATTACCCTCTGCATCAAAAGCCAAGTTTGCGCCACCAGCAGTTTCCTCAACCAATTTTTGAGCCTCAGCAAAGGCATCTTGGGCATCTTGTAAATCATTCAAAGCTGATGTATATTGTCTAGCCAAATCTACATCCCTATCATCAAGATTTGATATTTTCTCCGTAGTAGTCTTCAAATCATCTTTAAGAGACTCTATTTTTTGTTGACGAAGTTCCTCGGTCTTTCTTTTTTCTTCATCAAGTTCTATCTGGCTTTGTGCTGTTGCTTGTTGCTGAGCCTGTAAAAGTTCACGTTTCGTCTCTAGTTGGGAACGCATTTGTGCCGAAATAACGCCCTCTTGCTCGGCTGCATCTAACCTTGCCTTTACAAAGTCATCGGACACAGCAGTATCTCCAACAATACTTGCCAAGTCTTGTTGTTTGCTTACTCGCTCTTGCTTTTTGTCCTTACCCAGCGACTTGTAGTTTGAGTTCTCTAGGTCTTGCAAACGCTTGATTTCTGCATCAATTCCCTTCATCATATCATCGGCTTGTTGCGCTTCCTCAGCTTTGCGAATAGAAGCAGCCGCCATTAACGATGCACGATAAGAACCAACAGCTATTGTAGCTACACCAATAACTTTTATTACCTCTTGCCAATTCTCTACCATAGCAGAAATAATTGACAATCCACTAGAGAACACGCCCTCGGATTTTTTGCCGATTTCGTTGAACGCTTGCTGGATGGAATCGCCAATGTTACTCCACTGACCCTCCAATGTCTTTGATTGTTGCTCCATCAAGCCTCCGAAGCGTCCACCTGCTTGCGTCATGTTGGCGATAGCTTCCTTGAAGATGTCTGATGTCACTTTACCCTTGGAAACAGACTCTTGAACCTCCGTTGTGTTTTGGTGTAAGATTTTACCCAATTCTTCTGCTAATGGGACACCTCTACCCATGAACTGACGCAAATCCATTGTGAACATTCTTCCTTGCGAAACGGTCGTTCCATAAAGATAAACAAGGTCTCCAAGCGGAATGTTCAAGCCCGAAGCAATGTCACCAAGCTGGACAAGGGTTTTGTTAACATTTTTCGCTTCCGTTCCGTATGCCAAAAGTTGTTTTGCGCCACCCGTAATGCTGGACATATCGAAAGGTGTATGAGCTGCCGTTTGGATAAGTTCGTCCATCAATTGCTTAGACTTATCCGCACTACCAAGCATGGTATTGAAAGATATTTCAAGTTGTTGGAATTGGGAACGAGTATTAAAGATACTACCTGCCAGTTGTTCAAATCCTAAGCCACCAAGTAATGTTGCCGAAAGCATGTGAGCATCGCCAGTAACTCTTTGGAACAAACTAGTCATTCCTTCTCCAGCAGTCGGAGCTGACTTCATACGTTCTATCATTTGGCTCATGCTATCGGTCAACATATTTGTTGCCTCTTTTGCCGGATTTGCTGAACCTGCATACAAAACATACTCATTCCGCATATTCTCCAAGGTCTGACGAGCACCGACAGCACCCCCTTCTAAGTTCTTCAACTGAGCTGTTTGACCTGCCAAAGAGCCTTTTAAATAGTCAATATTCTTCTGTAAAGAATCTATGGATGACTTATCCGTTGTAACTCCAAGAGTTAATCTCTTGTTCGTGATTTGCTGTTGGATTTTCTCTATTCGGTCTTTGGTAGCTTGCATTTGAAGTTCATAGCTATAAACTTCCCTTGCGGCTGCTTGCATCTTCTTATTAAACTCGGAAGACATCACGTAAGCGGCTCTTGAAGCAGCTTGTGTCAAGTCCTTTAAGCGATTGCTAGCATCCGCATATTTTTCCGTCAAATCCGCAACAATAGCTGGGTCGGTAGACTTATTGGTCTTCAATAACTCAGCCCTCAACTTTTCACACTCGGAACGAAGTTTCGTAACCTCCTCGAAATTCGCTTTGACATCGAATCTTAATTCTGCCATATTTTATGTTTTATTGGCAAAATTAGCTAATAATCAAAGGAATAACGAAAGAATAAAGGTGTGCTATTTCACTAAAGATTTAAGTGCAGAAAATAAGGTCTAGACACAAAAAAGCCTTCCACATTCACATGCAGAAGGCTCTGAGTTCTTTATCTATTGCAACAATGAAGCCACACGCCTAAAAGGTAGCGGCTACCAAATCTTTTTTTATTTCATTCATACAATGCGCCAAACGTTCATAAGTTTTCTCGCCAGCTTGCTTTATGCCTTTACTATATTGACGCATCAATGAAGGATTGACACCTGCTCGTTTTGCAATCTCTGACACATTGAGGAAAGAGAAATAATTAAAGAAAGATTGCAAGTCATACTTGTATTCAAATTCAACGTCAGGAAACACTTCTCCATTCTCTTTTGCATCCACTTTTGCCAACGCCAAACAATCCATTAAATCTTGCTTCGCAGCGGCAACAGTTTCTCCACAAGAGTTTAAGCCAACCTTACCTATTCCATCTTCGGTATGACACCAAAAAGACCCATCCTTGGCTTGTTCTACAATAACTTTAATCTTCTTCATATATATATTCGTTTATCTTCTTAACAAAAAAAAAGAGTCCTTTAAGCAATGAAGAGAGAAAGGTGGGGATTACTCCCCAACCAATTCTCTTAGAATACTATGAGCGGTGCCTGTGGCGACCTCTCTAGCGTGTCTTGGCACGAATTGAGACTTTCCCGTTTTAGGATTAGTCCATTTTTCATGTCCCGAACCTTGTCGAGACAGGAAGCATCCCGCTTCTCTCAGTCTCTTAATCAATTCGCTTTTCTTCATTGTTACAAGAACTCTTTTGTCCTTAAGACATTGCAAAGATATAACTTTTTTGTTATATAGCCAAATTTTATGGTAACATTTTTGCTATATTAACCACAATTAACCAAAAAGAGCCACCCCGAAGGATGGCTCACTATACTGTACTATACCATACTGCACTTTACCCTACTACACTAGACTTCACCGCACTCCACTACACTTCACACCACTTTTCTGTTGTACACTGCACTTCATTTAATGACTTCTAGCTTATAAAGCTATTGCCTTATGTATAAACGTAGCTACCAATATCGCTAATGTAGAGAATGCAATATGGAAGCTACAAAACCATTTCTGATTTCGTTTGCAAAGGTAAGCATAATTTCTGAAACGAGCAAACATTTTAATGTATTTCTTTGTTCTTTTAAACTTTATTTTGTTTTAGAAACTTATTTTTAAGATTACACCTTATTATATAACTATCATTTCAAATAAACCCAATTTGTTGAAATACTACTAAACGTATAACTTTGCTTTTTAGCCTTTTGCGGCTCTTTGTCAAAGTCTGCCGTAACAAACAAATGCGTTCCGTATAATTCCATATTCATTGCTTTTGTTCTCTCATCGCTCTTATCTTCTTCCAATGGGGAAACTTTAGCCAATTCGCTATCAAAAGCATAAAGTTTAAAGAACAAGTCTCCTTTCTGTTTAGAATATTGCACCAATGCGCCATAAGGCTTTTTTACAAGAACAATAGCATTATTCAACTCCCTGTATTCCTTACTACAGCTTTCTACGATTTTTTGCTGTTCTTCATTGCCATTTGCACGCATCATTTCCAAATGCTTTCCTAATGAAACATATACACTATCCAAAATCTTATATGCGCCATACTTATCATAGAAGGCATATCGAGAAGAAACGGCATCCTCAAAATCGGAGCAAGGAATGATTTCATTCTTTGCATCCATAGCCTTTTTATTCATTATAGCTGAGTTCCAATTGATAATAAAATCCGTTGCTACGAAATCCAAAGAATATATTAATCTATTGCTGTTGAAGCGATAATCAGACAACGCCTTTTTGTAATTAGCCATTTTTTCTGCCTTAACTTGGTTGGAATGATACACATACCCCCCAATGCCGCCACCTATCACAACGATTGCTGCAATGACGGCAATTATCAATTTCTTCTTCATAATCCCATTTATTTAATTATTGAACTTTGTGGGGAACACCCCACGTTACTTAACACTTTCCAGCTTGTCCAGCACGTCCCTAGCCTCAGCGATGGACGATGCGGAATACAACTCACCACCTTGTTTTATTAGGGCGATGAAATCTGAACAATCAGCTTCGGAAACTAGTTCTGCAAGCGTTACACCTATAATGCTTGCTATCTCCTGAAGACTGGCGACAGTTGGATTCCCATCAATAGTTTGTATCAAGGATGGCAAAGATACTCCCTTACCACCTTTTTTGTTAGTCAGCCTATCCGCTACATACGTTAGCGTAAAGCCTTTTTGTTTAATTATGCCTCGTATATCCATACCTTATTATATATTAAGTTCTAACTTTATTTTTTGATGCTGCAAAGATACACATATTTTCGCAAACTGCCAAACTTATTATGAAAAACTAAGTTTTTAACCTAACAATGCAAACATATCTTAATTTGTATATTAAATCAGCAAACAAAGGTTAAAGTTAGGATAAAACTTAATAAAATATTTGGTAGTTAGGATAAAACTTAGTATCTTTGCATCGTGATTAAGAAACATAGGTCACAATAACATTATTAATTTAGCAGAGGTTGCACCTCCGAGTCGGCACTCGTAAAACGGTATAGCAATATGACTACTTCAATGGTTAGAAAGAATATGATACAGAAGTTCATTATGTTTGAGTTCGTCAACAACAACCTCAACACACAGGAGGACACAAACAAGATGATTAACCTCATCGAGAAGAAGTTGCAGATGAGCAACACCGAGGCAAAGAGTTTCCTTCGTGAGAGCATTGGACTTTGCAAGTAACGTTTTGTTTAACCCTTTAAAATTGAAAGATTATGGCTACTACATTTAAGAATATGATGAGAGAAGTGATGAATATGGCACACAGAGCCTTTCAGCTTAAAGGTGCTTATATGAGTTGGGCAGAATGCTTGAAGCAAGCTTGGCAGGTAATCAAGCTGAAGGCTCGCATGAAGAAGCAGGTCGTTGAGTTCTACTTTCAGAAAATGAATGGTGAGATTCGTCAGGCTTTCGGCACTTTGATGGAGAGTCACATTGACTACACTCCTAACGGCAAGGGTTACGCTTGCAAGGACTGCACCAAGTACTGGGATGAGGTCAAGGGAGAGTGGAGACAATTCAAGAACTATAACTTGATTAGAGTTGCTTAACAAGATTATTAACGATTAAAAAGAAACTAGATATGAGCGCAAAGATTATAGTGATGCAAGGCAACATGGTTGCTACCATCGAAGAGACGAACAAGGACGCATTTATCAAGCGTGGTGAGTATAAAGAGACCGATCTGGACAGACATAAGCGTGAGGTTGATTTCTTGATTACAAGCATCGCAAACCGCTACGAAGTGACATTCAATCACAAGGTAGAGCTGAAAGAAAGCCGAAGCATCAAGAAAAGCGAATATTTCGATAACATCTACTACGTTACCGAGAACGCATTGAACAAGCTGAAAAAGCAATACTCATACGAGTGTGATTTGTAATAGATTTCGTGAGGCACACGCTAAACTGCACCGGACTTTGAACATTAAATATTTAAGAGATATGGATAAGAATTTAATGGATGCTCTCTACGTGAGCTACGATGAGAAGATTGGTGTATTGTGTGACGACAAAGACAACACTATTTCACATATATTGGGTACTGACCTTACACTGGTGTTGGATAAAAAGGACATGGCGGTCTATCTGCTAGTCCCATTGACCCGAAACCACAAATTTGAGTATAAGGGTAATTACATCATTGTGGATGGCAAGCAGCTCGATTCTGACATCTTTTTCCGCAAGGATGCTTGTCAATGGATTCAGATGCAATCAAAAGAAATGCTATCATTGGTAGCGTAACATATATGATGAGGCACACCGAAACAACTGCACATTATCTTTGATGTTTAACAATTAAATTCCGTGAGCAATGGAAAGAAAAAGTAATGTGCAGAAATGTGCCATAAGAATTGGTCGTGCTGGTGAGGACAGAAGTCCTCCAAAGCAAAACAAACGTTAACGTTTTAAATAAAACACTAAAGCGTTTGCAAGTAAACAAGAAAAGCATTAACTTTGCAGCCGAAAATAACAAGGTTGTGAAGTCACGAGCACGGCTAATGAGGATATAGATTATATTTTTAAAATTTAAAATTAAATATTTTCATTTGCTCCAAGCGTGGAGTATTGTCATTCCGTCCATCGCTCTACAATAGTGGATGAATGACACAAGCCCTGTCCGCACTCGTGACTTTAGCGGATGGGGCTTTTCGTTTCCACCACAGCCAAATATAAATTATCAACAAATTAAGAAATGAAAGATTATTTAGAAAAGAATTTGAATGATGCACCCATGCTGGGAGCATTCGTAAATCAAAGTGAGAAAATCAAGGTTGAAGGCTTTGAACTCATCAAGGTAGAAGAACGTGATGGTAAGCAAGCCATCAATGCAAGAGAGCTGCACCAAAAGTTGGGTAGCAAGTATCTATTTGCGAATTGGATTCAAGAGCGTATTGAAAAGTACGGATTCGTTGAAAATCAAGACTATGAGGTTTTTAAGGAAAATCTTAAAAACTCAAAAGGTGGCAGACCAAGCAAGGAGTACGCCCTATCTTTAGACATGGCGAAGGAGTTGTGTATGATTGAGAACAATGAGAAAGGTAGGATGATTCGCAAGTACTTCATTGAGGTTGAGAAAAAGGTAAGAATGCAGAGTGTTCCATCTTTGCCCGATTTCACCAATCCGGCTATAGCAGCAAGAGCTTGGGCTGACCAGTTCGAGAAGAACCAAGTACTGACCTTGGAGAACAAGCAACAGAGAGAGGAACTTGCCAAGGCATCGCAGGAGATTGTCGGACTGAGCGCACAGATTACAACAATGAAGCCTAAGACTACTTACTTCGATGTGATGATGAAGAACAAGAGCACAAGCGTGATTACATCAATGGCGCAGGATTACGGAATGAGTCCGCAAGCATTCAACAAATTGTTGCATGAGCATGGTATCCAGCACAAGGTTTCTGACCAATGGGTCTTGTACCGCCAATATTTGGATAAGGGATATGTGAATAGCGAGCCAGTGACCATTACGCACAATGATGGAAAACAAACCATCAAATACAACACGAAATGGACTCAAAAAGGGCGTTTCTTTCTCTATGAGTTCCTAAAGGAGAAAGGTATCTTACCTTTGATTGAACGAAATAATAATGGTGAGACACACTAGGACAACTGTAAAAGCCCCAATCTCGTTAGAGGTTGAGGCTTTCTTTATTTTTACATTTACTTCTTATCTAACCCATAGGAGAACAAATACTTTTGCGCTAATTTTCAAAGACTTGTATTTTTATTACAAAAGTATTGTTATTTTACATTTCGGTTTCATTATACTCATAATCCCAGAGGAATAACTTGCCTTTGACGTTTCTAATCGGCTCATCGAACAATTTAGCATTCTTCAAGAACCAATGATATTGGAAATCTTCAGCAAATGCATCCGGATAAGCCTCATGATACTGAATATCATCCAACTCTACGCTGCCGATAATAGCTGACGTTGGCAAGTCTTTGAAGTCTGGAATAACAATACCATGTTCTTGGCAATATTTCTTCATTGCGCTCTCTTGCCATCCGTCAAGTTTTTCGGGTTTAGCTTGACTAGCATGAATAAGGAAACGACCACGGAACTTTCTATTCCATGTTCTATTCTCAATGGTCTTGCAGCCGATAGCGATTAACCAAGCATACGGCTGACGAATTGATAATACTTTCATAAGCTCATTGTTTTGATGTTTACATTCGCAAAGGTAATAAAAACCTTCGAGAAATGCAAGGAAACTCTAATTTATTTTCATGTTTTCTTAAAATAATCTTGAAATAGTTTGCATATTTCAAATATTTTTCGTATCTTTGCTGTGTAATCAATGAGAGATTGCAAAGGGGATGCCGAAAACCTGAAAGAGTAGGTGAAATGAAATCCCAAAGCCGTATGAGAGTTTACATTTCAGTTCGGATTTGGAAAATCAAAGTTGCTCTTACAATTGAATTGTAAAGCTTAGATTTCCAACAGGGAGGTAGTGTTCACACCACCGCCTCCCACCTTGGGATTTCGTTGCAAAGGTACGAAATTTATTTCAAACCACCAAATTTTTAACGTATGGGCACAAACGAAGAAAAGACAACCAAGTCATGGGGAGGTGCAAGAGAAGGGTGTGGACGCAAGAAAAAATGCGCTAAACGTATGTTCTTTTCTGCCACAGAAGAAACGCTCGACATCCTCAATTCCTTAGACGGAAACAAGAGTGACTTCATCAACGAATGCATCCTTAAGGCGGTAAGAGGTTAAATCCTCTTCCGTCTTTTCTTTCTAATTCTGTCCCAATCCGGTTTAAGTACATCCATCGTGCCGACCATCGCCTTGTACTTGTCGCCAAGTTCGCCCTCGTTCATAGATGAACGGAAAGTATATATCTTGTATCGTTCATGCTCAGGAACATATAATCCCACCATCAAGGAACGGACTCCATCTACCTCCTGCTCCGGTGCTATCAATACAAGCCCCTCGTTCATGCTTTCCAACTTGAAAATCTTTGAGGTGACAACCTCATAATAGTCTAGTATATTCATATTCTTGTCTCCTATAATTATTTTGTACGTTCAAACACTTCAATATACTGGATAGAGCTACAATCAATATATTTACGTGTAAACACTACTGTACTTCCACTTCCAATCATAAGTGTTCTGTTCTTTGTATTGCAATTGAAAGATGTTTCAATACCAATACCATTGAAGTCGAAACTTATTTTTGCTCCACCTACCAAGTTGATATTTCCTCTAAGACCTTTGTCCTCGGCTTCGCCTAATATCACATTCACATGACCTGCATCCATATTCTTATCTAATCAATTGTTAAACACCTTCTCTAATAAAGATACGTATGATAGAGTCACTATCAATGTAATCTCTGTTTCCGTTCTCACCAAGTATAGTTATCAAATGCTTTTTTTTGTTATAAAGAACATCGGCAGTAAAATCAAATAACTTTGATTTGCTAAAGTTTGCATGAGTTAACTGCCCATTAGAGAGTGAAATTCCTGCAATGCAACCGCACTCCTTTGCATCATCTAAGATGTCTTTGATAATCTTAATATCCATAGTCTTATTACTTTACTTCTCGTTCTACAATATCGAAATTATCCCACGTCTCTCCTTCGCTGTCTGAGATATGAAAGAAAGAATCTGAGATATTGTATAGATAATCATCGCAATCCAAAACTCGCTTGTAATTCTCCAAAGTGTTCATTCCTTTGTGTCTTATCGCCTTTCTAGCCTTATCTCTGGTATCGAAGACTTCTGCATCAGTTTCAACAGCTTCACCTAATCCATGTTGGTATGAAGAAATTACTACATATACTTTCATAGCTTAAACCTCCTTATTCATTACGCTACCTTGAATAGCATTTCTTTGTTAATCTCAATCCACTGACAAGCGTCCTTGCGGAAAAAGATGTCCGAATCGAACCGCTCACCATCCACATCAATACTATTATCCTTGCAGACAAAGGTGTGGTTCTTTGTCAAAGGTACAAGAAGGTACGTTTTACCCTCTCTCTTACGTTCTACAAGCGTTTTATCCGTACCTAGGATAATAGATACCCTTTCGTCCTTATCGTCCTTTAAAACGCCTATTTTGTCTGTGTGCTCGATATAGAGCACATTCAGAAAATTCTCATCCATTTTCTTATGCATTAATCATTTTGTTATACTTCTTTTTGTCAACTCCTCGTTTCACGGCTTCATAGAGCAATGTCAAAGCTAATGCTTCATCCTTGACTTTCAAAGCCTTCAAGGTATCTCTTTTGACGTTGCAGTTCTCATCGACCTCGCACAATGGTACGTAGCCTTTGTGCTCGAAATTTCTTCGACCAATCGCCCAAATCTCATAGCCATCCGGAAACTCATTTGTTTTCTCGAAGACATAACCACCATCATTGATAAACTTTTCCATAACCAATTGTATTAAGTTCTTTACCTTATCTTTTCTTACTCCTCCCATCGGAAAGCGTTAGGGTCTTTTACGACCTTTTTACTGGCTTCGTCCCACATATAACCATCCGTAAACCATTTAGGGGCTTTACCATTGATTACTCGTTTTGCATCGGCTATGCTAGCATAGTCCGGTTCAGCAATATTATCAATGCGAACGGATACCTGACCAAATACGTCCTCCACCTTGGTAATATGATGCCCTTTGTAGAACACTTCTTTCAAACACTTAGCGATTGTCTCCATATCTCAAATACTTTAAAAGTCCTTAACTATAGGGGTGATTAAAGGCTCACCCCTATTAAAGCCTCGCCAAACACCTTAGAACGTGTATATATCTTTATGCAACTCGCAAGAAGTTGTAAGCCTTGAATTGTCTCCATGCGCCCTTTTCTTCATCCCAATAGCGGATGCAATCTCTTGATGCTGCATGCCCTGTACCATTTGGAGTATAGTCAATGTGACTCTGAAGGAGAGTACCAAAGGCTTGTCTTACCTCACCATTCATCTTCATGAAGAAGAACTCTACCACCTTGGTCTTCATCGCTGCCTCAAGCTTTACGACCTGCCAAGCCTGTTTCAAGCACTCAACCCAAGACATTGAACTTGATTTCAACTGATAGGCTCTATGTGCCAACTGCATTACCTTTCTCATCTTGTTCTTAATTGAAGTAGTCATATCCTCAAACCGTTTTACGAGTGCCGACTCGGCTGCATAGCAGCAATTAATAGTTAAACTTTAAAGCCTTTATCTCTTAAAGACATTGCAAAGATACGAAATAAAATCATACAAACTAAAATATTTTCAAGAAAACGAATGACTTTAATCATATTTTAACATAACTAGGTATGTATGACCTTTTTCTTAACAGAACTTCACATTGTATGATTTAATTCAATCAATACAAGAGAAAAATTTGGTAGTTTCAAAAAACTTTCTTATCTTTGCAGTCGAAATTCAATCATACATTATTATATTATAAATATGGACGTTAAATCAATAATTAAAGAAAAGGGCTTTACTATCGAACAGGTAGCTAAAGAAATGGGTATATCAAGAGTTACTTTTACCCAAAACCTCAGCCGTAACCCTACGATGAGGACATTACAGCGTATTGCCGATGTATTAGGGTGCAAAGTCGGTGACTTCTTCAAAGACGAAATAGTGCCATCCGTTCCGCAATCTCCGGCTATCATCTGCCCCCATTGCGGCAAGCCTATCGAGTTGGAGATTAAGGCAAAGGAGGGGAAATGATATTCCTCTCCTTTTACTCTTCTATTCTTTCTCCTTCAAAAAGCCTATACCTGCATGAACATTACCCAACTTATACCAAGACTGGGTTAAAGTCATAACATAACTACTGAAGGATTCTTCCCCAATATCAAGTGTGAAGTCTTCATCTACATCAGGCTCTCCATGTCTTACGTACCCCTTATTCGGGGTGTATAGCAATCTATGATATGAGCCGCTCTCACAAATATAAAGTCCGCTATTACGCCAATCTGAACTCCAAAATTCCGGTTTATTCACGTAACAAAGCATTACATCACCATCGTAAATAGGAATACTATGACTTCGCTCATCCTTTTCTCCAACAAACTTTTCGCTGTCAACATTGTCAGACTGACGGATAACAGATACGATGGAGTAACCATTTCCAATAAAGTCCGCTATATCAACATATGTTCTTTGCTCTCTAAGGTCAAATTCCTGTTGGCTTCTTACGCCATCTTTCTCAAAGATTACAAGTATTCTTGTGTACTTATCACCAAAATTGACCATACTTAGAATCAAGCCGTTGTTCATGTAAGACGCATAAGCTTCTTTGGCTAGTGTTAATACACGCTCTAGATATTCCAATGGCTTGTATCTAACTAACCAAGACTGACCTTTATGTATCTTTTGCAAGTACGAATACATATTCATCGCCTCGCATTCATCTATTCCATGCTTCTTGCAGACCAACTTAAACTTATCCGGATAAACACTAGTTACAAGTCTATCCAATTCGTCCATAGCTTGCATGGCTTTCAAATAATCATTTGCTTCCATTTTACTAATCTTTAAGTTTCTCAATTATATAACCACGACCTGTATAGGTACAAGACAAGCCGATATACACTAGCTGATGTAAAAGCCACAATTCTTCAATTAACGGCAATCTATCACACTTCACAAACTCATCTTCATCCTCAAAATCAGATGCCTTTTCCAATATTTCTTCCTTTGTCATTATCTTTAAATTTGTGCCCGAAAGCTGTTAAATATCCGCATTTTTTATTTTTTGTAATGTGTCAAGTATCACATTTGCAATCTCAAACCTACCGACATTTGGATTCTGTGGGACACTATAACACAGAGCTTTTAAAAGCTCAAAACATTGATTCTCATATAATATCATACGCTTACTTCTTTTGATTAAAATACTTTTCCAACTCTCGAAGAATGAACAGCCCTCCTATCTTGAAAGACTGCTCTATCACTACTCGATGTTCCTTAAATTCTTTTTGGCTTCTTGAAAACCGAAACGCCTCGTTCTCTAATACAAGTACAAACTTATTAAATTCTGCATCGGTCATTTGCATTCACCTCCTTCCTTTGAGAATAAATCATCAATATAGAACCACCCGTCTATAGGCATATTCTCAACAAATCCTTTCCAAGACTTGAATTCTTTGACTTGAGCTAATGAATAATAGTTGCCTACACTATAGTGCAGCAATATCCATTCATCATATCCTTCTGGCTTCTTATTTGTTTGATGCCACAAGTCCTTCAAGAAATCATTGATAGCCCACTCAGCACCTTCCTTAAAGCCTTCTTCAATTAATAAGGCTTCTTCCTTATCACAATCACTTTGCTGTATCTTCTTGCGGCTCCTTCTATTTTCTTATCGTCTATCATAACTATTGTTGTATTAAAAATGTAAATATGGACGTTCAAGAAAACTAAGTAAAACAGTATGTTCTTTATATGCGAAAGAATCTGTTCTTCCCATTCTCTCAAAGCGTTGCATTTGTCTTTTACAATGCTCTATAAGTTCTTTCTTAAAAGCTTCGTCCATATCTTAAACCTCCATATCTTTAGTTGTACCTATTAACTTTGCAGTCTCCTCATTGTAAGGAAGACAATATCCAAACCAAGCGTCTCCTGTACATATATATCCGTTAGGTGCTTTATAACTAAAGAAATCTATAGACCATCTATCTGCTTCGCTACATCTTACTACAACCTTATCAAAAGGTTTAAGCTCGACTTTTTTCTTCAAATCAACAATCATTTTCTTCTCAGCATCCCAAGCCTTGCCCTTCTTTGCAAGAGCATCAAATAACTGCTGCTTTTCTAAGTCTGTCGCTAAATGAACTGAATAATTGCGAGGTTTACTAAGATATTCATTCTCGCCTAAATTTACAAAACCATTTCTTGTTATATGCGCATGATAGTAAAAATTTTCATCATCTTCATTTCTATAAATAAATATAAAGCGATAATTATCAAATCTATCCATCATACAAACAATATCACCATCCTTGAACTCTTGCTGAGCCTTCTCAATATCCAAAGTTTCAAGGTTTAGTATGCCACCTAATTTTCTTTCAATCTCTCTGACATATCCATAGGCAATATTGTTATCTAACTTGTCAAACTTAGCTGTTTCTGCATTTGATACGTCTTCGTAACCATCCCTGCTATTAGAATAGCATCCGTTGAACTTTGTATAATCATCCGAAGCCCATTCTTTGAAAATGCACTGAAATCCACTACTATTGATAAGCAAATCGCCTTTCTTCCAAGCGAACTTAGACCAATCACGCATTTCCTTAGATGGGAACAATAACACGCATCCATTTGGAAATGAATGAGTAGAACCATAGGCCGAAAGACACCAAAAACGTTCTCTGTTATCTATATCAATGTAAATACTATCTTCAGAAGCCTCGTTTAGAAAACATTCACTATCAGATAGAATAGTATACAACTTTGTACCTTTCGGCTTGTCCTTTAGGATAGCCGCTTTATTAATCTTTTCTTCCATGTCTGTCTTTTTTATATTCATTTATTCTTCACTAAAATATTTCTTAACAAACGCTCGTTCGGTGAGCCATTTTCCAAACCCCACTCTAAAGTAACGCTTTGATTTACCTTTCACAAACCCATATTCATCACGAGGTGTATTTACACTTAGGTATATCTTAGGAACATGGTTCACCGATACGTATGCAGTTATATATTCATCCGAGAATGCCAAATGCTGAACTTCACGGAACTTTACACTTTTAAAGAACATTTCCTTCATAAGCCTTAGTCCTTATAGATTGCATCAAGAATGCTTCTGAAATTCGGATTATCAATAACGGCTTGGGCATCTTCTTTGTTCTTGAAGTAAATAGCTCCCTCGTTATAACTACTACAAGAAGTAATACCATATTCACGGGTTCGCATGATATTATACTTATGTTCATTAGAATTCCAATCCGGTTTCCAATCTCCATTATAACACTTAGCTATATCCATTAACTTATCCAATGCAACAATTTTCTCTACATTACTATTAGTAACATTAGCAACGACTGGGCTAAGGCCACGGTCTATTAAAGTAGATATAACATCCTCATAGCTGAAGGGTCTCTTCTTGAATGCTATAATGCCCACTTTCAAGTCACTTTTTTCAATGTCCACTTCCATTCCTTTAGGAATATCTATGATTAACTTATTATCTAGCATTTTCATTTTTCTTATGTTTCATTTCCAAAATATATTTTTTATTCACAACCAACTCAAAGAACTTATATTTAGCATGCATGTAGTTGCGACCTAAATCAACTCCACCGACAAATTCTTCCATATACCAAGAGATTGCCGTATATTTTACAATATCATGCTCTTCCGGATGATTCACACGACCATTCCACACATCTGTGCGAACCAAATCGCAATACCCATAAGGTAATTTGGCACGTATCATTCTTGTGTTCTCCGCATCAATATAAACGTTTTTGTATTCTAGGTCTACACCTAGAATTTTACGATTAAGCTTTGCTACATCCATATCCCATTAATCTTAAAACACTACGTTGAAGATCCCTCGGTTTTAACGGATTTTTCTTCAACATTTTATTCGCTTCGTTTCGTATCTTGCGGCTTTTCCACTTCTTTGTAAGACGCATAGCCTTTAACAAACGATGGTCTCCGGCTAGCTTTCCAGCATCTTTCTTGCCACAATAATAGCCTTGCCTATAAGCCCAATATCTAGTCTTATAGACTTGCTTCATTATCTTCTTAGCTTGTCTTATTTTCATATCAACCTCACTTTCTATGGAAAAACGTTCCATGACACCAATCGCTGCTTTCAACATACTCATGTAGTTTAGTACATCTTCCTGCGAACATACCATTGAAATGTTTACAACGACCGCATTCCTTTGAAGTTCTCAAAATTGAACGAAACAAACTAACGTTGGCACTCGGCATATTTACCTTATTCCATCTGATAGTTGCTTTCTGATAGAGATTCTTTAATCTAGGAATGAATCTACTCTCTTTCTTGAATGTATATTTTGAATCGAAGTAACGTGTGTCCGTTCCTCTCTCCATCATATTCAAGATTTTCTTAGCTTGTCTTATCTTCATATACTACTTGTTTTTATAAATACTACATGTCCCCTCATAAATTGTGCTATTTGTATAGATGTCTTTATATTGCGAAATGGAAACCAATCCATTTGCCTTCATTTCCCTAAGAATGCCATCATACACACATTCTATTGCTCTTCTCTTCAATTGCTCCATGCCAGATTTGTCACGGCAATAGTATTGCATTTCAAAGTTTGACATTGTAACACTTGAATGAAGCTTAATAACTTGTGGCTTTATATATCTAACCTCTATCTTTGGTTTGATACCTAGTTTATCAGCTAACCATTGTTTCCATTTTGGCTTAACATCCTCTCCATCTAAGCAAGCAAGTAATATATAAATAAGACTAACACTTATATATAAAATTACAATTTCCATATGCTACTTATTTTTATCTCCTAATAATACGTGTCTTCGATAAGGGAAGAAATAGCAACGTTCTCCTGGACACCACCAACTAGGAGCGTTCTTCATACATCTACGACATAACGCTATATTCTTCTCAGCTTTTATGTTGTCACGTTCAAACTTTCTTCGTTCTCTTCTTGAAAGAGGAGGATAAGGATAAGTCTCTTCCTTAAAAAGCTTTGTGGCTAAAGCATTCAGTCTTTGAACTACTTTTTCTAATATCTTTTTTATCATACGCTACTTCTTTTTATCGAATTTATTGCCAATAACCTTAAATCTATTTAATGAATCTTTCTCACTCATAAGGTATGTTAGTGCAACGCAAAAGTCGCGACCATTCTTAGCGAGCAAACAAAATGCGCCATATTTAAACACTACTATTCCGTCAGGACTATCATTGGTAACATTTGAAAGCATGTCACCTTCCCAAACCTCATTACCTTTGCAATCTGTCAGCCCTGTGGACATACAGACTGTAGAAGGGTCAACCTGATGTGCATCATTTCTATTAAGCATTGATTCACTCTGCCTATCCTCGATGATGTAAGTGTTACCACATTCAACATAGAAGTAACCTTCTACCCAAGTGTTATTGTCAAGACGTTTAGCCTTGAACTTGATGTCTTCTAATTTCATAAGCTATAATCATTTAATCCCCTTACATTGTTTAACAACCGTCTCATTGAAAGACAAATTATAAGCATGAGTATCTGTAATACCTTCGGCCTCTTTATATTTGTCAAGAATAGAATCCCTTATTCCGTCAATATTAGGCTTATCTAAAAGTTTGAACATGATGACATTAGTCCAATCGTCAATTCTCCTATTTGGATTATCAATCTCATCTTTATACCAACCAGATTTTCGCCCACTATCTTTATGTGGAACACGATATTCTGCTACCATTGGTATTGCGATAAATCCATCATTCTCCATAGTAAGAACCAATACCCAATCAAGCTCAATTCCAAGTTTTTCCATCTTGAAATACTCTTTAATTGGCAACCATCCTTCTAACTTCATTCGCTCAATAAATAAGTTAGCTACTCCTGCTCCTATAATTTTTTCGTGCATACTTCTCATTTTTATTTAACTTTATGAGCAGTACTATTAGTATGCTCTATATGTTCATTACTACAACAATATGGATAGAAATACTTATCTGCTCCATTCATAAGTGCTTTTATAATATCATCGTCACTATCTTTGCACTTAGAATCAATAGTACCCCTAATACTTACTTCAAATTCTCTTACCATAATTATTCTTTTTAAGTTTCTTGCATTGCTGTATAGCTAAAGCTATTCTCATTCTTCCTTGCCAAGAAATGGCACTAGAAGAAAGGTATCTCTCCAATATTGGTAATATTGGATTAAGAAGCTCTGAGTATACTAAGCTAAATCCTGATATAAAAATATCTACATCCTGAGCATCAACATTATCATTGTGGGCATTTATTAACTCTACGGCTTCTTTATACTTCATATCATTCAAAAGCTTTGCTAGTACAAATTTAACATCCCATTCCATATCAATCTTCTTTAAGTTCTACTGGCTCATCGTTCCAAGTAAGTTCTCTTCCGATGAGCTTCTTGATGCTGCCTTTTGGAAGGTAACAGCAACCGGTATTTGCGTACCTCTGCCCATATAAATATACGACAGAGCAAATCCATAATGTATTACTTTCATTTCTGCAAGGTTTTTCTGCAAAAATATGTTCACAGCCACCTTTATCTATTGCTAACCAAGACATAACTATTCCTCCAATTTTTTAATTAGTAAATTACTTTTCTTACTAAAGATTTATCTTTATAAAACTTTGGAACTCTGCTAACCTGCCACCAAGAATAGCATTCATCACTCCAAGGTTCAATCCACACAGGTTCTTTTGTGTCTTTATCTTGGCAGTATACAATTCCACGTACTTCATCATTAAGCAAGAAAGCCTCTATAGCAAAATCCAAATCGTCTAATGTTGCATAAGTCTTGCAATACTCATTACGTTCCCTAGTGCCTTCCCTTACGAACAACTCAAAATCGTTGAATAAATCAATTTTTATGATCTCTAAGTTATTGCTTTTAACAACTTCTAAAAGAGACTCCTTAACGTTCATTTTGCTCATTGCTTATCCTCCTTAATTACTGGTTCTTCGATAATGTATTTACCTTCAATTTCAAATGGCAAAACGTTAGTAATATTTGCTCTATAAACTTTACCATCTAAAGCCTTAAATAAAGGATGAATAACAGTAGGTAAATGAGGAACACATTTATTGCAATGATGCACAACCTCAAAATGTCCATTTGAGCCATCACGCAATTTGCTTCCACAACACTCACAACTACCTATTCTGTATTTAAAATATGTACGTGATAAAGCAGCCTCTTTGCCACAAATATCACACTTTCCAAATTCCATACCAGCCATATACTTTCTTTTTACCCTCTCCCTTTTACAGGAGAGGGTGATTAATTACTTACTCACAAATAATAGCGAGCTGACCACAAGCAGCTCCATTCTCAATTTCAGCCTTTGTTGCGATTGCTACTGCATAATCGTAACCCATCTTTTCCAATTGATTCTTAATTGCATTCATACTTAGTAATCTCCTTTTCTTTAAATGATTTATAATATAATTGCTTAAAGCCTAACTTTATCAAAACATTGATGTAATCTCTATACTGTTTACTGATAAAGATTTCGTTGTTGTTGCCAATAAATCTATACCACAAATTGTCAAGAAATACATTTGTCTTGTAATGACCTTTATTGCAGTCAATGATAACTAGCTTTCCACCTACCTTCAGATACTTCTTCAAGGTTGTGAAGGTTCTCTGTAAATCTGGGATATGATGAACAACGTTTCTTAGATAGAATACATCTACTGATTTTTCTCTAAGTCCGACTATCTCATCTTTCCCATCATACTGGAAGTCCAATTGTGGAAAGGTTGTTATATCGCAAGTTTTATATCCGGTCTTTGGATTATAGCCACTTCCGAAATCAATGCACAATTTTGTCATCATCAATATGATTATTTCTTCTTACAAGCTCATTGTTCTTAACGGCCTTGCAATACTTTTCCCAATCACAGAAATTTCCAAGAGGAGTTACGATAATATCGCTTTTGTTGTACTTCCCATAATTGCCAAATACTCCAAATGCATGACCATTCCACTTGTAATCGTAAAATCCATATCCGTCATCACCAACCTTTACAGAACCTTCTGGGAGTCTTATTTCACCATATCTCGCCTGTAAATCTTCACAAACAATGCTATAGAAGCCATCTTCCAGTATTGTTTCCAACAATTGTGGATTCAAGCTTTCCTTACACTTAGGAATGTTTATTCTTGTGTTTGGAATAATCTCTTTACACTGAAGTGCCATGTCTCTACGTCTTTCGTACTGCTCGATAGAAGACACACTGATAGCAACCTCTGTTAATCCAGCATCTTTCAATGCTACGATGATGTCCTCATTAAGCAGTATTCCATTTGTAACAAGACAAATACCATCTGACGTATAGTTGCTGACTATCTTTACAATCTTTACCAATTCTGGGTTAAGTAAACTCTCACCACCCATGATAGTTGCTCTTTTCAAAACGCCAACCTTCTTCAATGTTTTCTCCATCTTATCACAATCCAAGCGCAACGGTGACTTGAACTTTTGGTAACAGAAGTAACAATTTCCGTTTACTCCTGTACTTTCATTCATGTTGCAATTCAGATTTGTAATAATCCGGTATCTAAAAATTCCCTTTTTCATACTAAATTAATTCCTTCTACTACACCAGTTCCAAGATGATTCTTTTCTGATATGTTATTCACATTAATAGGAGACAACTTCACGAAGAAATGCTCCTTATCAAACCATTTTTTCAGCTTTTCTGCATCAAAATCGGAAGTGTCAACAAGTGTAAGATTGATTGTAGTCTTCAAATTGCTTTCTGTGCGAATCTGTCCCAACTCCTTAATTGTCATTTTGTTCTTATAAGGAATCAACCAATTTCGCTTGTCATCATCAAATGAATGCAAACTAATCTGCAATGTGATATTTCCCTTAATGAAAGAGAAATCACTACCCTTAATACCAATCGTTGATACATAATGATGAGTATTAGGATATTTCTCCGTAATAAAACGAATAGCCTCTTTGACTGCATCAATATTAAGAAATGGCTCGCCCATACGAGTATAGTTAATTTTAAACTCTTTTGCTTTGCTTGGGTCTGCACCTGCCTTATTGATGGCAAATTCAACCTGCTCTACAATTTCTTCTGCCGTAAGATTGCGATAACGTTTCATGTTACCTGTAGCACAGAACTTACATCTTACTGGGCATCCGCTCATTGTTGAAACGCCAATCATCCAACGTTCTGTACGGTCGCCAAGCTCATTGTTGTCGAGCTTATTTTGATGTCTGCCTATTGCATCTTTGGTGTAATAAGGTAAGAACGTGTCTGTAGTTTCAACAAGAAAGCCATCTTCTAACTGAAGACAATACACGACCCCATTTTTAAATGTTTTCTTTCTTAATTCCTTCATATTCCTTATATTTATCCCATAAGGGATGGTTATTTACTCTGGTGTCTTCGTTGTATATTTATCAGATGAAATGTGCAGAAACACATAATCGCCATCACTGGTAGTCTCGTTAATATCACAAGAAACACCTTCTGCTTTGTCAAATACAAGTACTTCACAATCTTTGCCTACGAAGCTGATGTAAGATTGCAAATGCCCTATCAACTCACTTGCTTTCATATTACTATCTATTTATATCCTTTCTTTAATCTTACGCAATAATCAATAGCTTTGATTGCTAACCAAATAGCATGCTTCTGCTTATCGTCAATAAGATTTTTTCTAATCTCAAATAGCGTCTTCTTTGCTTCTGTTGCATTCATATTACTATTTATTTATGTCTGAAGGCGTTAACCACCTAACATATCGCTAATGTTTAAATACTTATCTCCTACACCTAAGTTTCTTACCTCACAGAAACCTGCTTCTGAAACAGTACTATCATCGTCATATACCTTTGTGACGTGTAGTTTCTTTATAGGACAGCAATCATCATCGCTTATCTCAAAAGCAATAGGTAAGTCTCCGTGTTTTGCCTTTATTTTCTCTAAACTTTTAACCAAATCACTTATTTTCATACTAATATCTTTTATGCCCGAAGGCGTTAAACATTAAGTTGTGCTCTTATGAGTTTTACTCTTAGAGTTTCTTTCATCTCTTTAGCTTCACTCCAAGGTGTATTTGTTCGAGTAAAACAGTTGTAAGTTTTTTCATCAACACAATGCAAGCTTGTTATGAGTAATTCCAACTCTTCATCGGATAGTATAACATTCTTTTCCATACCTACACCTCCATTTCTGAGTTAAGTCCTAGACCGAAGAGGAGGTGCTGAAGTTGATGAACATACTTAATGTATGCAATTTGTGTACATACATTGTTGTATGTAAACAGATATACATCAAACTCTTTACCGATACCTTTTTCTATGTAGATAGGGAAATATCCATATTCTTCAATATCGGGTTTTGTATATACCAAATGACTATTCTTTATTCCTCTGCTCATCACTTTTCTCTCCCATCCATTCTTCTCTAGAATCTCAGTAGTGAGAGGAATCGGAGATACCTCATCATTATAAGTTTGAATCCAATCGTCTTTAGAAGAACCTTGAAACCCTTTACCAATAAATACAACAAGACTATAGCAACCTTTTCTTCTTAAAAAAGTAATTGTTACGAAACCTATTTTTCCAGTAGCTTTTCCATATTCAATTTTTACTATATCTCCTGGAATATATTCTAATTTATTCATACGCTTTAATCTTTGCTATTAATGAAATCCTCATACTCACCTATCGTGATTTCCACGAAGTCTGGATTTTGCTTCTCAGCTCTAATACTATCATCAAAGTAAACGAAAATGCGGTCTTTGTGACGTAAAAGCTGGGTGATGGAGAATCGGCTGACGTGCGGAACTTCGATATTCAGTTCCTTCAATATCTTGAAATGATGAGTAAAGGATTTATATGATGTAAGTACTTCTGCTATTGCCTTACCTTGCTTACTACGCTTGTTAGGTGCTATAGCTACATAGTAACCATCCTCCAATTTTACATCGTCTATCTTCTTCCAAACCTTCTTATCTAGCGTATCGTAACGCTCAGAAAGAACCCATATAGCAGTAATCTCGTACTCTCTTGTGATAGTTCTGTTAGGCTGATAGCCCTGATATTTTTCAAACTCGAAGCCTACGGCTTCTTCCACTCTTTTCATGTAGGCTTGACGCTCTTTTTCTTCAGCATCGAGAATACTCTTAATGTATTCATAAGCCTTACTTCCCTGTTTTGTTTCGTATAACATATCTCTTTACTCCTTAACTTCTTTAAAAATTACATTTTTATGGTCTGAGCGTTCTTTGATGCTACAAGGGTATAGCTGCCATACTTCACAAAACTTCTTACTATCAAAGAAGCACCCTTTGCAAGATTCTTTATCAGTCTCAGTAACTTCAAGAGTTACTCTTTCTCCAACTTCAAACTCTTTCATAATCAAAACGCTATTCTATAGTCCTTTCCTCTCAAAGTAGGTCTCTTTTTGAGGATGAACTTTGTTAAATCTTCAAAATCTATCGGGAAGAGCGCACAATATTTATACTTCAATGTGCAAACAAATCTTCCGTTGAGCATAACATCAAATACAAATGATTTCATTGATTACCTCCTTCCTTTGGAAGTAAATCATCAATATAGAGCCATCCCTTAAAATATCTTTTAAAATCTTTAGGAGTCATATCATCACATACCCATCCTTCTGGATTACGGAAATATACACATAATTCCGTACTTCCGTTTTTGAACTTAACCAAACATGTAACGCAACATTCTCCTTGCTTAATGTTTGGCTTTTCGCTAGCAGTATGCCATAAGTCCTTAAGGAACTCTTCCTTAGTTAATCTCTTTTCCATTTTTTAGTCTCCTTCACATAAAGTTTCGTTAACCTCGTCATTGTATGTATGAGTAACCGGATTGTACTCAGAATGGGTTGCATCTACCCTACCTTTCCGGTTAGTGAAATAGATAGCATTTCCTTGGTCATAAAACCTGTACACTGTTATACTATCTACAACAAACAATTTCTCGACCTTGAATTTGTCAACAGAATCCGAGATTTGGACTCTTGTACCCTTACCTTTGCAACCTACCAAAATGGCGGCAACGGCTATTATCATAATAACCTTTTTCATATCAACTTCTTTTCTTCTTGAAGAATACGTCATTCATCGTACCCTAATATACTAAAGAACTCATCCATTTTTGAATTTAGATTGTTTGCCATTAACATATATGCCGGAACGGAGCGACCGATATTGCACTCTAACTTCAATGCATGTATCATTACTGAAGCTTGATGACTTGAAATCTTAACCCTATCCAATCTGGAAAGTATTTCGCTCTGCGAATCTGCATTACGAAACACTTTCTTGATAAGACTTTCTATGTACTTACGCTGCTTGTCCGTCATTGCTCTTATTGTGCTCAAGAGACTCAACCAAAGCCTTCAGACCATTGAAGGTAGCATCCACCAACTCCTTGCTATCGGAAGCATCAAAATACCAATTTCCAATAATCTTGCTATTATTTTCGGCAAACATCGTAATACTCGTATGAGTATTTGAAGACGACATCTGGATAGACTCCTTTGTTCTACCCATGAGGCTGGCAATCTTTGCCAACACCTCTACATAAACATTATTCTTTTCCACTTTCTTCTTACAGTTTTTGTGGTGTGTCTCACCTTTTTTAAATTAGTAACCTTGTTTCTTAATTACAATGCAAAGATACAAAGAATATCCGAAATATGCAAACTTTTTAATGTGTTTCTTTTGTTCTTTAATATATCATAACATATAACACCGATAATTTACTGACGTTAACACAAAAAATCCCCACCACTACATTATTATATAGTGATGGGGCAAACCTTTAAAACAAAATAGCATTATGGATTTCTACGATTACTATCATATCAAATCATCCACATAAGCCCATTTATAGATGGCGTTTGATTTCGTGAACCTATTCCACCATTCCTCGCCTAAGAAATTCAGATGCTTGAAACGCTTACGAACCTTAGTCAGACCGACAATGCGTCTGTTGTACTCCGGCAATTCTTCAACCGAATGCCAAGCACCTTCCTTTTGATATTTCATTCCCAACTCCAAGGCTTGCTTGGCTATCTGCCTTGCACCTTGACTAAAGTCTATCTTATCAATCAACATTTCTAAGTCCATAATCAAATAACTTTTATGTTTACTTTGTCTTCAAAAAACGCTTCTAGCACTTCCTTGGCTTTTGTATCTGCTTCATCCAAGTCTTTGCATTTGACTACTTGAACACCATAACCTATAGGGTTACGCAATTCATAACTGCCTTCAGCCTTAACCAACCGGAGGAAAATATCTCCACCTTTAAAGCGGTACGAATATCCTTCTGTTGCCTCGTTCCATTGTCTAACTATGTTCCTCACCGCCATAATATCTTTGCACTTTTACCAATGTAGCACTAGCACCCTCAATGTAGGCTGCGATAATGACATTTCTATATAGCTCACTATTTTCCTTATCAATTCCTACCAAGCCTTCTGTTGATTTCAAAGGCTCAATTGTAAATTTATAAGCCTCCTCTACTATCCAGCTAGGAACTCCATTTGAAATCAAATTCTCACAATACTCATTCATAATTTAACCTTTTAAAATTAGTGGATGACAAGGGATTTAAACCCTTGTTGGTGTCAACACCTCCCCAGTGACCTGGTTTGACATACTCCCTCGCTACTTGCAAGGGATTGTTGGGTTGTTAACGTGGCTGCGCCCTTGCGAGTGCTTGGGTGACTTACTACCACTCCCCAATTCGGCAATGCCCTGCCGAAGTATATTCTCAGCCGCGAAGAGGTCTCTAGGATGAACTGCACCACAAATAGGACAAGTCCAAACCCTATCACTCAATGACAGCTTATCATTCTTATAACCACAAGTACAAAGGCGGCTCGAAGGGAAGAATCGGTCAATCTTATGAACCTGAACGCCATATTTTTTCGCAACGTGTTCCAACTTCACAACGAAATCGCCATGAGCCAAGTCAGACATCTTGCGTCCCCAATTACGCTTCATTCCCTCCAAGTTCAAATCCTCCAAGCAAATCAAGTCATAACGCTTGCACAACTCATGCGCCATCTTCCACTGGAAATCGGAACGCTTGTTCACAATATCCCGATACAATCGCTCCAATTCCAGCTTCTTGCGCTTGCGGTTATTGCTGCCCTTCTTGCACTTCGAGAGGTTGCGAGACCTGCGTCTAAGCTCCAACAAGTCAGTTTTAAGGAACTGAGGATTATCAATCTCACGCCCATCGCTCAAAGTCATGTACTTCTTCAATCCAAAGTCGATGCCCACGGATGCACCATCATGTGACTTTCCGTAAGACTCGGCTTGCTTGTCTAAGCAAAGGACGATAAAGTACTCGCCCAACTTGTTTCGCTTGACCGACACCCTCTTGACCTTGCCATCGTAGGGACGGCTCAGAGAGAACTTAAATGACTTCTTTATCTTGTTTATCACAAACTCGTTTCCACTAAGGGAATAGCCATTTTGTTGAAAGGCAAATGAACCAAATTCTATTGCTTTCTTAAATTTTGGTGGACGCTTCGCATCATGCTTGAAGAAACGCTTGTAAGATATATCCAATCTATCCAACACCTCCCTAACTGTTTGACAATTAAGCAATGTTGGTTTATAACACTTAGAGAAATGCTTATACATAGTAAATCTTGGAATGTACTTGTGATACAGCTTATAGTATCTCTTCTGCAAGGCAAGAGCGTGATTCCAAACATAGCAAGCCTCACCGAGCATCTTATCCAAATGCTTCGTCTTCTTCGTCCGATATAGCTTGTACTTGTATGAAATCATATTCTTAAATTTTAACCAGTTTTTGAAAGGTGTGTCTCACCGAAATTCACTTGCAAAGATACTAAATTTCTTTCATATATGCAAGGAAATCGGCAAGAACTTTCACCTGTTTTATAATTAAAGTGCCAATGGTTGTCGGCAAATTTTAAGTGTTCACATCTTACGATGCGGTATTAACTATCTCCCTGCCCAAGGGAACAACCATTAGCGATAGGCTATTTGTAGTTATGAAACTTCAAAATAAAGCCGTGTGACTCCTAAGTTTACAATCCCGCCCCCACGCTGGGCATCACACGGCTTTGACACGTGGGTATTTCATTTCAATAGCTTTTTTATCATTTTAACACCTCGCTTACCAAACTTTCGCTCGACAACAGTATTATAACTCACTCCATCAATGGAACACTCATCCGGATAGCACTCTTCAAGCCAATCTGTGAACTTCAGCAGATTGAAGACTAACTCTTTTCTCGCTAAAAGAAACCGCATATCAATGAATTTTCCAAAGCTTATTCCGAAGATTTTCTGAAATTCATTACCTATAGGCAAGAACTCACTTGGTTCGATTTTCATTAGCTTGCTTTCTTAGATGTCACACTCTCCAAAGGATAGTCACTCTTCATAAAGTCACTAATTCCGATATAAGTTTTCTGCAAATCCTTCTCATCGTCTTTCAAGTCTTCTGTCGCATTTACAGCGGCTGCATTCAAAGTCTGTTCGTTGAAGACACCGTTTCTCACCTTATCGAAATAAGAAAGAATCTCTTTAGTCATCAAATGGTCAGCCAATCTTTTGAAATCCTTATCCATCACCAATGCCATGAAGTCATAAGAATTTTCAAAGGCCAAGATAGGAGCAAAATCCTTGAACGCTTGCATTAAGTTAACATGCAAATCTTCATACAGCTTACGGATGATATTCTCGTAAGTTCCCAAACAAAGGTTGGTCAGATTGTACAGGATGATTGCATTCGCATAAACTCCCGATTTTTCACCAATCCCTAAGTTCTGTAACCTCACCGCAAGCTTATCTCGCAACTTGTACAAGTCTTCACTAATCTTGTCATAGAACGTCATTGCGAATTCGTTATTGAAATCTGCATTAGGAACATAAGCGTCATAATACTTAATCGCCTTGCGAAGGTTCTTCTTGCAGTCCACCCACTTCTTCTTCACTTCAAACCTAACGCATTTCTTCTTCAGAATACTCTTTTCGATTTTCTGCATGAAGCACTCTGCCAACACCATTTCAACATAGACATATTGCTGAAGATAACCCCTAGTAACAATCATAACCTTGTTTACTTCGGTTTCGGTCATTCCATGCGGCACACTGATAATTATCTTCTTGCCACCTACGTTCAACAAGACTCTTCTGAAACAATTAACACTAGGCATGATGTTTTCTAATAGAATATTCAACAACCTTGTTATAGCACTCTTTTCTCACCAAATCCTCAACCCTATACAATGTGCAAACCTCATGGGTATCATTCATATTGACTTGTGGGCAGCAAATCTGATAGAAATACTTTGTCCTGATGGTAAAACCAAGCAACTTGATTTGTTCCTTGAACACCCGACCGGAAACCACCTTATCAAGTTTTTTCTTGCCTTCGAAGAGATTCAAACTCTCCTCTCTACGATATACAATATCGGTATTAACCGAAAAAATCTTTCCGATCATAACTATTCCTCCAAATTTCTAAGCGTTTCAAGACTCTCATCATTATCAACATCATAGCCGATATGATATTCGTTGCCTATTCTAGCACCAACATATACCTCTTCTGCATCCAAGATATAACGGGACATCTGTTCACGCACCTTTATCTGTTCTTCATTCAATCCAAGTACATCAAAGCACTCTTCCTGCAATGACTTATATGGTTTCGTTCCCATATATGAAACATAAGCCAGCTTGCCTTCCTGATGCAATGGCTTCCACTTCTCCCACCAATGGTTGCGGTACTCCAAGATACCTCTTTCTACTCCATCGGCACAAACATGTTTAACTATTCGTAATTTCATTATCTACCTTTTTTAAAACCACTTTAACTATCTTCCCATCACACTTGAACACACGAGACTTAATCTTATATGTAAGGTTGTTAATCACAACTTTATCTCCTACACAAGGCATAAAATGAAAGTCGTAATTTTTCCAAATGATATTTCCTTCGTACTCGAATTCAACCATTATTCTGCTCTCCTAATGTTTTCTTATATTTATCCAACATTACTGAATTAATCTCTGACCAAAAAGTTACAATTACGTCCTTGAAATCAACATTATGTTCCTTTGCTATAAAATTTCCAGCACTGACGAAATCAAAATAGCCTTCAATCGTCTCTTGTGTACCTGTACATATTCGTGTTATGCCATTCTTGACATACTTAGCCACAAAATAATAGCCTTTCTTCATCGCAACAACTCCCTAATAAATTCGTTACGCATCGGCTCAACGATGCTTGTATACAAACTCTGCTTATCTTCCGGAATATCATCCGGTGTAATAGAGAACATCAACAAATATGACATCGGAATCTCCAATACCTTGCATATTGCATCAATCTTACTCTTACGTGGAAACGTTCTTCCTGTCTCCATAAACAACATGTTTGTCTCGCTACAACCGATAGCCTTACTCAGTTGTCGTTGGGTCAAGCCCTTGCTTACCCTAATTGTCTTAATCGCCTTTCCTAAATCCATCAAAACCTCCTATTTAAATATTTCAAATCTGTTCTTTATTGCTATCATGGCATCAGTGACTCCATCTTTGTATCCAACAGAATACAAGGTACAATCCTCTTCGCTCGGTTTCTCGGACTTGGATTTCAGAAATTCTTCTATCTCACAGAAACCATGCTCCAAGAATCTGAGGAACATCGCATTCTTCGTGATAGCTGGTCGTAGAGTATCTTTAACCCAATCCCAGCCATCACCATAACCTAACGTAAAATTTGAACTGCCACAATATTTCACTTTCGGCTCATCAAGCCATTGTTTTAAAATTTCTTTCTTTGTCATTATCACCAGTTTTTATGGTGTGTCTCACCTTTTCAAATTAATAACCTTTATTTCTTAATTACAATGCAAAGATACAAAGAATATTTGAAACATGCAAGCGTTTTAATGTGTTTCTTTATTTTATTAATGTATTTTAATTATCTAATATGATTTCTACCATTTATTTTAAAGTTTTTACATTTTTCTCTTTCTCAAACACTCTTGCTACTATCACCTGTATCCTTAAATTCGTCTTACCATGTTCTTTAACGTGTGCCACACGCTTTGTAGTTTTTGCACCTTGCAGCAATTTCTGTCACTCTCTTCCCTTGTACTTTCGTAGTGCTACCTTTCTTGCATTTCAAAACATTTCCTATACTTGTAATTTGTATTTCCAAGAAATGGACGCAACAAAAACAACTTCTAAAATTCTTATCCATTTGACATTTCCTTTTTAAGTTTCTTTCTTTGAGCCAAGAACATAACAATCTCCTCGAAATCATCGCAATTCAAGAGCATTTGTCCGACCTGCCATTCCATGGCTTTCTGCTTGGCATCCTCCATGCCCTTTGCTAAGAATGTGATTTTCTTGTCTTGGCTTCGATTCTCTACAGTTACTTCAAGTGTACCGAATTCTAGTTCGGTAGTATTCATACTGAGACCTTCATCAAATATCCTCAACAAATGATTAAAAAGATTACTTCTTTCCATTTTTCAACCTTTCATTTTCTTGTTTCAACAAGTCCTCAAATTCCTTGCGCTTTGCTCGCATATTCTCGAACCATTTACTTGGTGTTCTTGGACACCCTATAAGCCAATGATCGAAGTTTGGAATAAGCAAATTGAACTCACTAGCTTCAATAGTATAATCGTACCACTTCAACAACTCTTCTTCGGGAGCTTCCTTGTCTATATCAGTTACAATAGTAGCCATATCGAAGGTAAAATCACCGCAATTGGCTATTCCTCCAACTTGGTCACCTATCCAAAATGTCTCCGGATTATCTAATCCGTAAAATTCATGCTTCTCACAGAATGCCTTCAAGTAAGCATTGCAAGCATTCTCGTAATCATTCTTTAATTTCTCCTTATCCATATCACATATCCTTAAAAAGTTTTTTAATCTTGCTCTTTTCAACCTTTGGATGGGAGCACATCACAACTTGCGTACTTGGGTCATGTCTTACCTGCCATTCGCAAGTATTACACCCCAAATCACCAACTTTATTAATTGCATTGGTGTATCTGCCTTTCTCACCATAGGGGCAATCGGTAACAAAATCCTTTCGTCCCCAGATGTACTCATCTATCTTATAAAAAATAGCATTTGCTTTCTTCTTTTTCTCGTTATTATTTAAAAACATCATTTCATTAAAACATTTAAAATAAACATAGCTGGCCATCATCAGCGACCTTAACATTACTCTCAGAAAACCAAAGTTCCTCCAATATCCTCTCCATGCAAGCTACAACAATCGAATTTCCAGCAGCCTTTTGAAGACTTGACTTCGGCACTCCACTTTCAAGCATCTTGTCTATGTATTCTTCGTCAACGTCCATCAAACGGAAGAGTTCTCTCGGAGTCAAACGCCTAATGCACAACCTTGTCTCGCCAAGAACAACCAAGGAGTCCTTGCTCGCAGATGTAATGGTATTGGCTATATTCTTTCCAAGCTCGACCTTTGGACTATGCTTTTCGCCTTTTATCCACTTCCCTTCAGAACGAGTTCTTATAGCTGCACTCATAGGTTCTTTCCATTCATTCGATACAAATTTCTCTTTACATAGCAAGTCATCACTAAAAAAGTACTTCTCATCCACATTTTCCTCCAAGACATCAACCAAGTGTTTCTCTAGCTTTGTCTTTCTCGGAAAATGATAATCTATCTTATCACCATCGTTTCGTATAGAGAGCATGAAGACACGCTTTCTGTTCTGAGGAACACCGCAGTCGGCTGCATTTACCACCTTAGCATAGTTAACATATCCGTAGGATTCCAACTCCTTGCGCCACTTATTAAAGAACCCAATGAACTTTGTTTGAACCAAAGCCTCTACATTCTCCATCAAGAGGTATTTCGGTCTCTTGGTAATAATGGCGTTTCTTGTGAACCAAAGGATAGAGGAACGTGTATTGCTTCCCTCCTCTATTCCTTTCTGCTTTCCGGCTTGCGAAACAGACTGGCAAGGTGTTGAATATGTCAGCAAGTCAAAATCGGCTACCTTGCTCCAATCTATCTTGGTCATGTCACCAAAGTTCTTGCCGGATAGACTAGGAAAGCAAGCATTATGCAAAGCTATTGCATTTGGCTCTATCTCAGACCATCCGATGCACTCGTAATCGAAATCAGAATATTTCTTCTTCAACCGCTCTAAAGCCATCAGTTGAGAGTCATATCCGGCACAAAGTTCAAACGTCCGTATCTTCATTAAATATCATGGGTTTTACAAAAATCCTCTACAAAGCCATCACCCCAATCATCCTCATGCCATATCTTTGCAACTTCAAGCTGTCCCATTTCCTTTATAGCCAAAAGAACTTGCTTTATATCGTTTTCGTACTTAGGCAATGAATTCTCCATAATCGGGAATACATCCTTTATCTCTTCAAAAGACAACACAACGTCAAACGAACCACCTTCACTTGGCGTTACTTCAAACAACTCTTCAGAAAGATTCTTTGAGGATTTCAACCACTTCAAGAATTGCTTTCTACTACGATACTCACAATATAAATTGCTAAACTTTACGTATAGCTTATCAAAACTTAACTCTTTCATAATAAATCAAATTTATCTTTAATTATCTGTTTCAAACACCGTCTGCTTGCCTCGTCTCATAGCACGATACTTCTCAGGAGCCATTGGTAAGCCATTCTCTTTTAATGCTTTCTCATATGCACCAAAAGCCAAGCAATCCGCTTGCTCGTTCAAATCATCGCCATTATGTCCCTTTACCCAAGTCAAAATAACAAGCTTATCCTTTGCACACTTACGATACAACTTGATTAAATCTGTGTTCTTTATATCTGCGCCTATTTCCCAATCTGTATAGCGGAACATCTTTAATGCGTACTTGGAATCACTTCGAACCTCTATGACAGAACCTTTCGGGCAATAATTAACGGCTGATATTATCGCTAACATCTCCATTCTATTATTGGTAGTATGCAAGCAATGGTGTGTCTTGACCTTTTCAAGTTCACCTGTAGATGTATTCACAACAATATACGCAGAACCACCTGCCTTATGGGTGGAATAGTTATCGCAGCTGCCATCTGTATAGCAAATATAGTTTGGAAGAAGCCTTTTTCTTTCCACAACAGTTTCTTCTTTCTTAGGTTGAACCTTTCCATACTTTGCATTCTTGCCTGTTCGCAAAACGGAGTTGTAAGCACCTGCCAATGTTCGCCAATCATCACAATAGTTTCCATCTTTCTGTCTCCATTCGTTTTTCCATAACAAGTCCCACAAATCTTCGATAAAGCCCTTTTCTATCCAATTTTTCTTTATACAGAAACCCGAAAAGACTTGGGAAGATGGTATCTTCGCATACAAATCCTTTGCCATTTCGTCAATAGCATAATCTTTTTTGTTTGCGGTACACCAATTGGGAATAACAATTATCACCTCCCTCTTGCCAAGCAGACGTTTAAATCTAGATATATTGCCAAAGTAGCGATTAGACTCTTCCGCAAAGTCAGCATTCTTCACTAAATTCGCAAAAGTTTTGTTTGAAACACGAATCGTAAACAAGTCTATATCCTTACAAGTTTCCAATATTCTATTAACCAAGTCAAACATAGCCTCTATTTTGTCGGCTTGTTGCTCGTTGACCAGGAAGTTGTCACGAATGAATTTGTCACCATCATACAATCGACTATAAGCCAACACTCGATTTGCACCTTTCACACGATATGAACTCAGATAAACATCATAAGCTCTAACTTGATGTTCTGATTCCAAGTACTTTTCTTCTATCTTCTTCATAATCTCGTATATATAATAATAACACGTAATATATCAAGGAACACGTTAGCCTCTTAAAGACTCCTATACTTATTCCAACTAACTACTAATATGAAAATGTCCAAAATAGAACTTACCCACCATAGAAGCCATCAGGTAGATTTCCTATTGTGCCATTTTCCTTTATTTGCATTCGATGTCCCTTCAATTTATAACCATAGATTCTGTGCTTGATAGCAATAGAAGTCTCTCGGTCTCCAAAAGAGTAAGAGCAAGGTATAATTAAATAGTGCAGGTTACCTACGTTAAACGTAAAGTTCCTACGACCAAACCTTTGCAATGTTCGTTCCATCTCTCCCTCGTTTCTATCATCTGCCATGTGCATTTCCGCATACGTGGACTTAATCTTACCTTCGCAGATAAGATTCTTCTTGATTCGGCATATAGAGCCATGACCCATATTCACAACCTTTGCAAACGAGTTAGTAGTTAGTTGATGCCAAGCACAATCATTGTTGCCAACGTTAAAACAGTCTTGACGAGCACCACTAATAACCGATGTGTACAAAATATTGTTGACTATAGAATATAACTCCTTTAGCTTATAGTCCTTACTAATAGGAATACGACAAACGTAAGCCCCTTGAAAGCGACCGCCCTTTTTATTGGGCTTCTTTTCTTTATCACGGAACGTATTCACGATAAATCGCCCGTTACCAAGTTCTGTAAAGAGTCCATCCTCCTTGACATCCTTTAGCAATTTTCTTGCCTTTGGATAGCCTACACCGAGTTTTTTCTTTACATCCTTGATGGTTAAGTTAAATATTACAGAATTTCTGCGTTGCATCTTACACCAAATGGCAAAGCAAAGAGTCTCCTTGTGCGCTTTCACTTCTTGCGATGACGCACCATAGGTATACTTCTTTACCAAGTCCATACGTATGTGTAAATAATGCTTTCCCATAAATTCCTTATTTGTTTACCTTATCTGTGTTTCGCCTACTCCAACAATTATTGCCCATTGCTAACCTAGAGCAATCTAAGAATGTTTCGACTCAAAACAAGGATTCTAAAAAGAAATCCTTACCCTTCATTCGTCTGACACCGAAATCTAGGTAAGGATTATCGTGGTATGGCTTTCGCCACGGAAAATCTTATTGATTCTTGTAAGCGTGTCAGCACCAACAAAGCACGCTGCAAAGATACTAATTCATTTTCAGACTGCAAGGTCTTTAGTGTGTTATTTTACCCCGATTGCGCATTTTTAACACAAAATACAATTTTAATTACATATAAGAAACTACAAATACATTAAACCGCTTGCAATTTTAACATTTAACACTCTAAGCCATTTTCAAGACAAAAAAAAGAGAGCAACCACCATCACTGGCAGCTGCTCCATAAGTTGTTACCTTAAACCAATCTAAAACCTTAATAACTAAAAACCAACCTAATAAAATAACTTTTTCTTATATTTTACCGTGAGAAAGAAAATCATTGTAACCAGCATTAAGGAAACGACCCAAAAGGAAATCATACCGAATTTCCAATAGAACAAATCCCATCCCTCCAAGTCTTTCTCAATATATTCCTTTTTGGTCTGGGCGATACTCAATTCTCTGTTTAGGCTATCCCTCTGAGCCTTATATATACTCGCTCGCTCTGCTATCTCCTTATAATGAATAAGGCTATCACGAACCTTGGATAGTTCCTTGCTGTCCCTGTATCTAATCTCTATATGAGTAGAATCCTTACCTAGCACCTTACCACTCTCATCTACCCTTGTCTTGACATCATCCTTGATGTATGTGGAATCCTTAACCTGTTTTTCGGTCTGCTCCCAATGATAAGATAGCAAGCTGTCCCGAATAAGCTTGACCCTTTCGTTGATAATTGAGTCCCAATGGGCGTAAGTAGTAGTGTCTCGCACCACCTTTTCCACTTCTACATATCTTGTTGTCCGGCATCCGTACATCATCAGCATGATGAAGAAACCTACCAATATGGTAACGAGCCAACGCCACCAGTCAAATCTAAGCTCCATATCAACCTCCTTTTTGAGTGCAAAGGTACAAATAAAACCAAAAGGAACGATTTCTTCGCCCACTCTTTCTTTTTCAAAATTTCAAAAGTGAAGAAAAAACCACCACCCAATTAAGAATGATGGTCTTACTAATGCCTTAGTTGAGCCTGTGTCTCGTAAGATTACCAAGTGATTATCTTTCCGGTATTACATACGAGCTTTCCGTATTGTATATTTCCAACCCTGCGAAGCCATCCATGCAGGTTCACACTTTGCTTTGGGTCATTGTTCACAATCGCATTGAGAAAGGCAATTCGTGACACCTTCAGCTTATCGAACAACGCCCATTGACCTTGTTTGTATGAATTGATAGCAGCTAAGGTCATATTACCCATGATGCCATCAGCTTTTGTTCCTACGATAGTTTGAATCTTTTGTACGGCTCTGCTTACTCCACTATTATAAGCAAAGTCAACCAAGAGATTAGCCACAGACTGGTTGTTGATTTGGTCAGCCTTGCAAGCATCCCAATAATATTTCTTGTATATGTGATGCCATTGTTCATCAGTTATCTTCTTCAAGTCCGATGCAGTCTTACTAGCACCATAAACTTTACGGAACGTCTCTAGGGTCACGCCTTTCATCGTTGCGCCTCCCCTGTCACTCTTTTTGTTAGAATATCCACCCTCGAATGAGAGAATGAATGGTTGTAAAATACTTGAGTCTGCCATAGTCTATTTGTCGTTTATGTTTTGATGTTCGCCACGTTCCCCTATCGTCTTGGTAATGCCAGCCGTGACGAACAAACTAGCTACACTACCAACAAATGCACTTAACCCCATCAAATCGGTCTTGATCGTCCCATAAGTTACCACTTCCCACACTAAGATAAAGCAGACAACCAGGAGCATCAAGAGACCTATCAGAGTAACGGACACTAAGAAGAATGCCTTGCTTGAATGTCCGCTATTAACTTGTATGAGTAATTTCAGATACTTAACCATATTTTAATCCTCCCTGTCACGATATATCTCATTTTCTTCCTTTTCAACCAACGTTTCTAAGGATTCTCGCTTTCTTGGTGGGGTTCTAAGTTGGCATCCATCCTTGATGCATCTGTTCCATTGTGCCTCATGCAAGGCAAGCTTCAAATCGTTCTTCTCATCCCTAAGATTGCGTATGGTAATACGATACTGATTGATTTCCTCATACAATTCATCTATTTTACTGTTAAGATTAACGACCGACTCGTTGGAACGTTCATAGAGAGCCTTCCACTCATCGGCATATGATGAAATAGTCTTATTCTCTTCCTGTGATGCGAGTGCCGCCTCCTTTCGTTTTCTACTATTATAGTACAGCAACGTGGAGATAACTCCCGATGCGCAAAGAAGATTAATTCCCGTCTGTATTAATTGAATAGTTTCCGCTGTCATTTCCTTATTTTTTTTGTTGCAAAGATAGCTATTTATATATAATAATGTGAAAATAGCCGAGTCAGAAAACTACACAATTAATTTTTGTGCAAATAATTAAATTTTTCCTTAAACTAAGTTATAACACATTAAAATATTTGCTCTGCCAATAAAATCTCATTATCTTTGCAAAAAACAGGTGAGACACACCACAAAAACTGAATAAAAATGAAAGTTATAGAACAAGACACAATAAACTTTATTAAGGCGCACATAAATGAACGACCAAGATACAAGTTGGCACAAAGAATGGGTGTCAGCGTGAAATTCTTGTATAAGATTCTACATGATTGCAATTGTAAAATCGAACATAAAAGACCTGTTCCGCAACCCGACAAGAAACGTGATGAACAAATCACGAAACTATATCCTGACCATTCGGTCAGAGAGATTGCAGTAATTGTAGGCTGCCATCCGTCTACGGTAGGCAAGGCAGCTAAAAGGCTAAAGCTTACTCATTCAGAAGAAACTATCGAAAGACTTAAAAAGAATAGTTTGGCTAACTTAAAAAAAGCATATGATAAAGCAACTATTGGCAAAAGGGTGAAAAGCTGGCAAAGAACTATGCAGATGGAGAAATTCCGAGTTATATCCTGTATTCCGCAGCAGACGAAATTCAAATTTTCAGAAATGCCGATAAAATCATATCATGCCAAGTACCATCTTATAAATAAGTATGGGTATTTTGCGTTTGAAGGTGAACCATACATCTTAGGTTATGACCGGAATACTCGCAGAATGGATGAAGAATTCTACAAGAACAAATACGGATTTTCTTTTGAGGAGGACGAAGAATGCCAAGAAGATTAACACAAGAACAGATGGACTATATCAAAGTCCACATCAATGACTACCCACGAAAGGAAGTAGCCAAGTCTGCTGGTGTAACCTTACATACATTATACAAGTATATCACTATTTTAGGTGGTACGAAAATAGACAATAAATTGAATAATGAGACTATCCGCAAAATCTCCGACATGTACCAAACGATGACAGCGAGAGAAATCTCAGAAGTAACGAATATTCCTCAGTCTACAATATTAGGACAAGTCAGTAAGCTTGGCTTGAAACACGATGTAGAAACGATAAATAGGATTCGTAAAGAGCGTAACAGGTCTTTGAGAAGCTATTGGAATAAAGAAAAGTATGCTAGTAAAGGAAGAAAACTTCACATGCAATATAAAATGGATGAACTTAGAGTGTTGTCGGGTAAGCCTCAAGAAACTAGGTTAAGAATAAGAAAGCTCTCCCCAAAGGCTTTGAATGCAAAGATGTATTTGCGAAAGTCTTATAACTATTTCTACTCTAAGGGTGAGCCGTTTATTCTCTGCTATGACTCCGAGACAAAAAGACACCCTAAAGAGGAATACTATACTGAAAAATTTGGTTTCAAGTTTGTGCGTGCTTAATTTCCGTTTGCAGTTCCGTTTGCATTTTTCGTTTTCTGCAAACGGAATTTGCAAACAAGCCTTTGATTTCGATGAATCCGGAAGTATGACATTACCTTCTATCACCTTAACTACTTGATTATTAGTGATTAAAAGAAAGTTTGATAGAGTTATTAAACCTTTTGCTTATTATTTGTAACTTTGCAGCCGTAACGTTACATAGAGTTAGTTTAATAAAGGTTTAACACAAAAAGATTATTCTTATGGAGACATCAAAAACTTATGTTTTTAATCCAGAGGGTTCAGGTAACAATGGAGGAATGATGAGCTTGATAGCTCCTTTGCTCCAACAGAGAGGCGTTGACCCAAACGTTCTTCTTGCGATGAAGGGTAATAACGGATTCGGCAATGGCGATGGTTCTTGGTTCATTTGGCTGCTCTTTATCCTTTGCTTCTGTGGTTGGGGCGGTAATGGTTTCGGCTTTGGTGGTCGTGGCAATGGCGCTGGTCTAGCCAATGAAATCAACAATGACTATGGTCGTTCCTTGCTTATGGATGCTATCGGTGGCAATCGTAATGCACTCAGTAATCTCGCTACTCAGCTCAATTGTACTGAAGGACAGATTCAACAAGCAATCTCTGCCTTGACAACCCAAGTTCAGAACGTGGGCAACCAAGTAGGCATGAGCGGAATGCAAACCATCAACGCTCTTCAGCAAGGTAACATGCAGATTGCATCACAACTCGCTGATTGCTGCTGCCGTGTAAATAACAATATTACGGCTATGGACGGAAACGTCAAGTTGGCTATGTGTCAGCAGACTGGCACTTTGCAGAATGCCATCAACAATGTAGCCGTAGGTCAAGAACGAGGCTTTTCTAATGTTGCTTTCGAAACCAAGGGTCAGACATGCGACATTTTGAATGCTATTAAAGATAGTACTCAGACCGTAGTTAATGGCCAACGCCAAGCAGAACTCAGAGATATGCAGGACAAGATAGACCATCTTCGTGAAGAGAATGGAACTTATAAGTCTTCTGCCATGACTTCGCAGATTGTAGGTCAAGCTATGGCACCTGTCAACGCTATGTTAGCTGGCTTGCAAAAAGAGGTAGATGGTATCAAGTGTAAGCTTCCATCAACTGTCACAACCAGCTACAGTCCATTTACTGCTGTTCCAAATTGTGTTGCTTGGCAAACAGGCTTATATGGTCTGAATGGTGTCAACAATGCAAGCTTTTGGGGTTAATTAGGAAAGGAGGCTGCTATGTTATGGATGAGACCTTTTGCATGGGTTAATCGTAACGGCTCGGCAGCTATCGCATCTACAGGCGTGGTGGTGAACACCGAAAATGTCGTTTTCTCGTTCAGAAACCACGCCTTCGTGAATGCTAACTATAGGGGAACTATCTTTGTGAACCTACATCAAGCTATTCCGACTGGTACGACAAATACGCTGCCAATCCTTTTCGAGACCAATGGCGTAACCCAAGCTGTAACTAAGTTCAACGGCAATCCTTTGACGGTAGCCGACATTGCAGGAACTGGAGTTTATCAGTTTTGGTTCGAGCGAGATACTAACACCCTTCAGCTAATGACGGGTATTGTTTAACAATTAACATTACAAAGCTATGTTTCAAGGACTTCGACCTAACAGCATATTCTATGTGCTTGACAAGGGTGAAAACCCAAGTCTTAAAATCGGACAGGTTGTGTCGGTCAGTAACCCACAACCTAAGTTCCCGACATATACTCCTGGGCAATTCAACCCACAACCAATGGAGACTACCGTTGATGTTGTCGTAAAATTGCCTAATGAACAAATGGAGTTCAAACAACTCCCATCCAATATGCAAATCGCAAATTCGGAAAACCTCGTGGTTTCTGAAAGCCGTGAAGCTATGGATGCGGAAGTTGAGGCTATGTATCGGCATTCTAAGGAGATTGTGGAAAGCGAGCCATACCACAAAAAGGTTATGGAAGAGTGCGCAAAGATGCGTGCCGTCTTGAATCCACAAATAGCCAAAGACAGACAACAGGAAGAAGACATCAATAACCTCAAAAGCGAGGTTAGCGGAATGAAGGGAACTTTGACCGATATTAAGTCTATGTTGTCAGTGGCTTTGGAAAAAGTTAATACAAAAAAGTAAATCATTATGGGATACATGATAGAAATTACCGAAAACAAGGTAAATGAAATGTCAGAACTTGTAGAGAAGATGCTTAAGTATGGTGGTAAACTCATGCACTGCATTGATGAAATGGGGGATGACAAGTATGGACGAATGGGTCACAGAAACCCAATGCCGGATTACCGAGACAATTGGGATGACGATGATGACCGCTATGGTGAAAGACATGGTGGTCGCAGAGGTGGCGGTTATCGCTATTAGTATTACACTTTGAGGTGGGGAGAAATCTCCACCTCCTTTAAAAGCTTTTATTATGGGAAGATACAAAATACCACTTGACGCATACGATATGAAGCCGGAAGGGATGATTGCATACCTTCGCTACAATGGCTGGCACTTCAATAAAAAGATGTGCGATTGGGCTATTACCTTAATGCGCAAGACAAACGCAACAACTGGTAAGCTCGAAAAAGTTGAACCGACAGAAAAAGATACAGTCGAGGAACTTCTTAAAGTCAACAACGTAAAGTTGGAGAATGCCGACAATTACGATTTCGTTTATGTCGCAAACATGGCTAGAGCCGATTTCTTTAAGTCTTCTTTAAAAGACGAAGCTGCTTTGGCTCAATTCATTAAGGATATGGTGGATGACCCAGACCAAGCGGACGGATTTATTTTCAATAGATTTTATGCCGATTGCAACCATAATGGTATCGGCATTCCATGGGATGATGTATTATGATTAAACAAGAAATTTACTTGGAGAAATACGATTGGAATGTGATTGTATGTCATGTAGCTAATCAAGAAGATGTTGACGAAGCTATGGACTTACTAAGTTCCATTGATTGTAAGGGGCAACCATTATTGAATGCATACGACCACATTTCAACCGATTCTTCAAACAAAGGATTGACATACACAAATGTTTCAAAGAAAACAAGTGTTGTGCTCATTTGCAAATCTACTTCTGAAGGTGAGTATATAAATAGTCTCACACATGAAATGTTTCATGTAGTAGCACATATATGCAACCATCTGGGAATAGATATGCAAGGCGAAGAACCATGCTATCTTATGGGATGGCTCTGTCAGTCGATATTATAGAAGATTTCCTTATAAGTTTAACTTGGTGGGCAGACCTTGGATTTTTCCATCTGCCCTCCTATAAAATTACAAGAATATGAGTTGTTCGAAAATCAAAAATTACCTTTATGAACGTTTTAATGAGGATTTTAACGTTCTATCTGAGAATGAAAATCGAGTTATCATTACATTTGATGATAATGACTTGTCGGTACTCGTAAACAAGATGGAGAATAAATTATTCATTCTCGTTCCGCTAACTAATATGCATTCGTTTGAACATCATCCGGATTGGATCTTGGTAGATGGCGAACGCATCAATAGCAACCTATTTTGGAAGGAATGCGGCAACCAAGTGATAGAATATCAAGGTGATGCCCCTATAGCTATCAAGCAAGACACCATAGAGAGAATTGTTAATGATTTCATTAAAAACAGATAACGTTTTAAAATTTGCATTAATTTATTTGCAAAGCCATCTTTTTTGTCGTATCTTTGCATTGTAATAAAAATGGTGAGACACACCGGAACAACTGTGTTTTTCAAACTTAATTTTCGTAGATAAAGATATTAATATATCAATATAGAAAAAAGCAAAATTATGACAGAAAAAGGATATTTAATCAAGAAAAAAGTATTATTCATTGATTTAGACGACACGATTATTACAACTATATCAGGAAACACCTTTCCTACAGATGTAACAGATTTCAAAATCCGTAAAGAGGTTTTGGATAAGATTGTAGATGCTTTCCCTACTCTTTACTATGTTGAAATAATCTCAAACCAAGGAGGCATCCCTCAATTCGTTGATGAACAGGATTTCATCGGCAAGATTAAGGCTATTGAAAGCTTTATGCAAAAATATCTTCGCAATCATACCGGACGAAATATCTTCGTCAACTCTATGTATTGCCCATCGCATGCAGAGATAGGAATGAGAAAGCCAAATACAGGAATGCTTGAGTCGTATTCTTCTTGGAAGAAAAGTGAACTGATAATGATAGGTGATGCTAGCGGAAAAGAAGGTGACTTCTCGGACTCCGACAAACAATGTGCGGAGAATTTCGGTATTGAGTACATAGATATAGAAGACTTCTTGAAAATGTGAAAACATAAAAAAGAGAGGCAATCACTTACCTCTCTTACTCAACTTGTAAGGAACACTTACATGTTCAACTATTAGGATAGAAGTAGAAAAAAAATTCCCCTATACCACGCCAATAGTATAGGGGAAATATCACATTCCTACTCGGAAAAGTGAAGCTCGATAAAGTATTGCAAAGATAAGCAATAATTCCGAAACCACCAAATTTTTCATCATTAATTTGTTAGATACAGATACAATCCTTCCACGAACCACATTATCAATATCATAGTTGACATCGTTACCCAAGTCAAGAAGTATTTATCGACCTTCTTATATTTATAGGAAAGATACAAATAAGCAATGAACGTGCTGTTGATGATTACCAGTATCGCTACTATAATCAAAGTACAAAACATATAATCCATAATAATACTCATACGTTCTCGCTTATCCGTGCTGCGATAGGGCTTATCAGTTATGATTTTCTCTTACTCTTAATGAAGTGCAGTATATCCCACTTCTTCCAATATCGGGTGTGCCCACGCTTCTTGCATTTTCCGTTCGGGATGTCACCCCTAGCGACCATCCTGTTCAACGTAGCATCAGAAACATGCAGTTTCTCCTTGACTTCCTCGGTAGATAGCATCGGGTTAAGCATATCGGGGATGATGTCGCACAATCTATCTAGGTCATCATCGCTCATTCCGCAAGCGGTGATGACCTCACCATTTCGCTGTTGCTCGTCAGCTTTAAAGCAAGCGTCACTTAGCAACTTAAAAGCCGTTCCGAGCATCTTATAATTCAATATCTTTCCCATTATGCACAGATTTTACGTCCTAACTTTGACCTGCTGATAAACAAATCAGTAAAAGAGTACAGATAGAATATTGCCGTTACTACCATGACTGTAAAACAAGAATCTACCATATCTTTGGTGGTATACCAGCTCCATTCCACAATGTGAGCCGCATTGATGCTTGCAAAGTAGAAGAAGGGAATGCGGTATCTCCAACACAAGAAGAAAAATCGGCTTGCTAATATCAAAACCATTGGCAGGACGTACACCATAAAATATATGTAGAGATAGCAAGTTGCATTCTCCGCATAAGGGATGAACATTTCACGAGGATGCTGAGAGAATTCATAAATGCCGTATGCGTGAAAGCACATAAGTGTAATAGGAACGTACTTACAAAACCATCTGAAAAATTTCAGAATCCTTCTGCTATACCGATTACCGTGTCGCATCAGTAAGTCCATAACCTCACTGACATCTTTGTCTTTCAACCACTTTAACAGGTTGTCTTCGTCTTCTTTATTCATAAGCGTTGATTTTAATTAAATGATGGTGCAAAGATACACTCTTTTGCACAAAACCAGCGAAAATGAGAATATTTTTGTGTTAAACTTTATAAAAAGTAACAATCTGAAAGTAGATGGCTGCAAAAATAGCGTTAGAACGGCTTCCTTACCAAATTCTAACGCTATTAGTGTTTATCCTATCACAACCTCAAGGCTCTCCATATCAGCGAACTTCAAGCCGCAATCTTTCGCTGCCTTGAACAGCTCCTTCTCGTCAACGTCCTCGATGGCTACCTCTACCTCGGCATTGGCAAGGTCTGAGAAGTACTTCTCTGTCTTCTGCTTCTGATTGAAGAAGTACTCATTGACCTCAGCGAACTTGGCTGAATCGTCCTTGGTGTATTCGTAGCCCTCATTGGCGTGCTTCTGCTCTAGCTGCTGGCACTCCTGAAGCTTGCGCTGCATCTCCTCGAACTTATCGTCCTTCATGCTCTCCTGTGCTTCCTCCACATCCTTGTCGTAGGTATCGGCTACGTGGCGCAGAGCCTTCATATTCTTCCAAACTCGCATAGCGGCATCATCACTCATTGATGATGTCTTCAATGCCTTCAATGTTCTGTAGGCTGCAACAGCCTCGATTGTCTTAATCTTTTTCATAATTGTTTCTTTATTTTTATGTTATACAATATTCTTCGCCAGATTGCCATAGCAGAATACCTTTCCTATTAACAGAGCAAAGTTAAGAAAATAATTCCGAATAGCAATGCAGGAGGAGCAAAATTTACGAATTTAAAAATCAGCTTCCCCCACGTTGGGTAATCACTTAGATTTCATTAGTATTTGCAATACTTACAAGAGTAGGATTTTTCTCTAGTTCTTTAATGAAATCATTAACAGCAGTACTAACAGAAGCAACATTACCATTCTCAATACTATTATAGTTAATATTAAGATTATTACTTCCGTAATAACTGAAACTAGCTAGTTGATTACCAGTACTATCATTCACACTACCACTATCTACACCTTCGATAGTGTCATTGTTACGAACTCGAACATTAGCATTAATACTAAGTTCATTTACAGTAGCTTCTACATTAGAAGTCATACTTACAATTTTAGTTACTTTAATTTCCATTGTGTTTAAATTTTAATTATAATATTAATATTATGATTTATATATTGGTAAAGTATGCATTCCACTAACTTCTCCAACAAATTTAAAATCAAATGCTTCATAATAAGTATCATGGTCTCTTCTATCAGAATCTAAAGTTAAAGCTATATTCCAATTATTAATTTTATATTGAGGATAGTCTTCTATCTTATTTACAATAGGTATCTGTGTTGTAGTAAAACCACCATATTCATTTTCTGCATCTTCTTTTGTAGCATAAGCAGTTAATATTACATTTTCTGTACTTACTTTTAAATAACGTTTTGGAGCATAAACATTTATATCAGTTGCTACAGGTATTGACAGATTATCTAATTCAGTTTGACCAAATGAACTTATATTAGCTCGTAAATTTACTAACGAAGTAGTACCAAAATCTAACGTAAAACTAAATTCTATATATTTATCTGCTGATACAATATATCCATTATTACCATCTATATAATAATGTCCTCCATAATACGTATTAACAGTAAAATTAGTAACTTTTACTTCTACTATAGTATAATATGTAGGTTTTCCTTTAGTACTTATAGTAACTTTATTAAATAGATAGCCAGAAATATCTATAGTTTGTCCAGTAACATCATTATTTATAGGACAAGGTGTTACAGATGTATAAAAATAATTATCATCAACTCCACCAACAGGACATAATAGTCCTGCTATATAAATTTCATCATTAACTTCACTTTTAAAACCTAAACTATTACTACCATTGTTACTATTAATGGATTGATTTTTAAAATTAACAATAAACTCACTATCAGGTATTTCATCATTATAACTAACAGAAGCATTATTTATAGGAACAGTACCTGAAAGATATTTCATACGTTTTTTGGTTTTATTATATATACATACAGCAGGATACCATTCTTTATTAAAAGCAGATAATAAAGCTAGTATATCTTCAAAAGATATAGTATTCTTTGAATTTATAGGTTCATATCCAAAATAAAATCTTAAATAATAAGTTTGGTCTAAATATATAGTATCTCGTATACCAGTAGAAAAACGTATAGGGTCTTGATAACTATAATCTTCGGTATTATAACCAATAAAATCACTAAGTCTATAGGGAGATTGACTAGTTCCAAAAGGCATATTATAATTCCATGCACCTTTAATACTTAATTCTTCAAATGAACTTACTGTATTAATAGTGTATACTTGGTCACTTAAACTATTATTACCTAACCACCAACCTCTACTTGAAGAACTCCAACTTTGTTTATCTGAATTTAAAGTATCTGTAACAAAAGGTTTATTATAAAGATTGACAGGTTTATATTTAGAATATGGATTTAAATTCACACTCTTACAAAGAGTAGCAAGGTCATTGCTACTCTCTCCAAGAGCTCGTTTAACATCATCAATGCTAACAGGAGCACTAATAATTCCGTTTTCACTATTGTAAGACATAATCTTTATTTTTTTTAATATTCAACTTTAGTTTCTAATTCTGTTACAACTTCTTTAGTAACAACTCGCTCTACTGTTACATTGAACACTAGGCAAGGCAGCTCTATAAGAGCCACCCTGCGTTAATACTCACGATACTTACTCTGCTGCCTCGCTTGCCATATTAGCGGCGATAGCGGAATTGACCTCCTTAATCAATGCTGATACCTCACTGAGCTTGCTCTGCGGAACACCGCTGATGTTGTAGGTCAGCTCGCTGCCGTTGGAGCTTGCGTTGGCATTGCCGAGATAATTACCATTTGGGTCACCATAGATACTCATATTGATGCTCTCGATGTTGCCACCAGTCTTGTCAACATTGTAGGTGATTTCTACTCGATAGCCACCCTTTGTGTAAGTGGCAGCTGTCTGTTCACTTTTCTTGTTAATCTTTAAATTCTCCATTTTCTAATCTAATTTAATGAATTAATATTCTTGTTATCTAATCTCTTCTTGTTATTGCCGTCCTTATCTCCACTCAATCGCTGAACCTCTGATTCGAGGAAGACCACCCGAGCCTTTAACCTGCTGACCTCATCGCCCACCTGCTCGATAGCACCGAATGCCGTTGCAATCAGCTTCGGAGACCAGTAGTTAATCTTGTAGTAGCCCTTCTCGTCCGTCTCCACGATGTCCTTTAAGTGAGGGTTGCACAAGACGTGCTGGGCAATCCAACCGATAGACCTTGTATTGTCCTTCTTCCAAGCAAAGCCGAACGTGCCACCCATTGCCTTGATGATACCCAAGTAGTCCAGCTTCCGCAAATCCTTCTTCAAACGGATGTCAGAAGATTGATAAGCTGTAACTCCACCTTTAGCAAGAATACTATTAGGGAAGTAAGTATTCATATTATAATCGAAATTATATATATGACCAGTATGACCCATAAATCTGTCAGTAGGAAATGAATATTTAGTAAAAGCAAATATTCGTATTCTATATATTTGAGCATTACGTAATGCAGTAGTATTTTGGTCGTGTTTAAACTTAAATCTAATATATCTTCTATTATTGTTTCCTACAGGAAAACCTTCGTTACCATTAGATAGATTTATATAATTAAGTTGATTCCATCCAGTCATAAGTTTAGTAAAAGTATTAGTTATAACACCATTACTATTTATAAATTCTACAGTACAAGTAACACCAACACCGTTTGACATATCAACACTAGCAAAATAAATTTGAGAATAGCAATCATTAGGAACGTTAAATGTAAGCATTAATTGGTTCTTTTTTATTTGAGCTAATTTCTCAGCATCAGTATTACCAGTAATAACATTGCCACCTAAGAATAAACTATCAATACCTGCAACATTCGCATACGCCTTAAATTTAGTATCATTTGATATATTATAATTAGTCCAATTAGTACCATTATCGTTAGAGTATTGTATATCTACATTTGTAACAGGTATACTATCAGTAATAGCAGTAATTCCAGAACATAACTCATCAGCTGAAACATAACAACCCATTCCTTTATTATTAACTTCATAATTTGTGGGTAATATACCTTTATTATTTATTAAACCGTTAACTGATAAATTACCAGCAATAACAGCATTGTTACTAACACTAATACTATTACAACTAATAACATCAGTAACAGTAAGACTTTTAAATGTAGCACTACCATTTTGTGTTATGTTCCAATAACTACTATTTACTTGACTACACATATCTTGTACATATACCCAACCAGAATTATTAGCGTTACCTATATATAAACTACCACTACCTCCAATTCTAGCTCCACTATCAGGAGTTACAGTTTTAATACCTGCAAGTCTAAGTGTACCATCACTTTGTGGACTATTAGCATTAAATATAGAACCATTAGCTATACCAAGATAAATAGTTTTATCAGAATGATTATATCTAAGTCCAGCCCATTGATTCCAGTCCCAAGCTGTTTCACCAAAACGAATAGCCTTACCAGTATTGAATATTACTTGACCTTCCAAAGCACTAATCCAAGCAGGATTGGCATCGTTAGTTAACATTATAGCTTGATTTTGAGCAGCAGTTCTAATAGTAGCAGATGAATAAATATCACCTGCAACATGAAGTTTATAAGCAGGAGTATTAGTACTAATACCTACATTTAAATTAGTATCTATACATAATCCCTGTCCAAATCCACTATTATTTGCTCCTAATTCTAATTTTCGTCCAGACCTAGCCCCTAACCAATGAGTGTAAATATATCTACTAGCAGCAGCATCAGAGCCTATGTCATAACTATCATCTACCTTAAAATGTATATTACCAACTTCTGATAAAGAACCACTTACATTACCAGTTCCATCAAAACTTTGACCCCAAATAGTTCTAGGAGTTTGAAGTTTAGTTGCAGAAGTAGCAACGTTATTACTAACAGAAATAACTTTATCTGGTAAACTTGTAAGATTTGTGCCTTTATGTTCGAAAACAAGAGTACCATTACTACCTTTTGATATTATTCCATAAGAACCTGAGTTCCAAGCTCCTGATTCATAATACACATCATAATAATTATAGTTAGATGATTGTACTGTAGGTAAAACCCAAAGATTACAAGTTCTACCACTTACAACTTTCTTTACTATTGAAATTGAACTTCCTCCATTATTATAAGGATGTTCCGCTGTAGAAATTCTAATTTCTATTTTAGCACTATGATACCTCGTCCTAAAATCTATTTCACAATCAAGTGTAGAATAACCAGTTGAATTTGCTATTCTAAACAAATGAATATACTTATAAGGGGCAGTTCCTGATGTGTAAATTCCATGTCTACCTACTATTCTAGTAAAAGCAGATGCATGTTCACCATCAACAGTATCTGCATTTCCAGCACTACTAGCATAATTAACACTAATGTTCGATATGCTTTTGGTAGTTCCACCAACTGTTATACTAATTCCCTTATCAGAATTAGATAGAGCAGTAAGAAGTCCGTTAGCATGAATACCATCAACCTTGTCAGCATTGCCTGCACTTGTAGCATAAGCACAACTTCCACTAGAAGTAATATAACCAGTATCATTAGTAAGTTGACTTACTTTTGTAGGTATTTCACTCTTCTTAGCATAATCTGCAAGACTTTGATGAGAAGTAAGATACGTTCCTAAATCTACAGCAGTTCCACCAGTAGCTGCAATAGTTTTAGTAACACCGTTAATCTTAACACTATGTGTATGACTAGTTGCCGACTTACCACTAAGAAGTGAATCTACACTACTTTTGGTATAATAGTTAGCAAGACTTTGATGACTAGTCAAGAATGTAGCACCTTTAGTAAATGTAATACCCTTTCCGCTTTTAGATACAGACGTGATAGCATTCCCACTTCCACTTACAGATATTGCATTAACGTAACCATCAAGTGACTGATGACTAGTTAAGAACGTACTACCTTTAACTACGCTGATAGTAGTACCATTCTTGGTGACAGACGTAACCGCATTACCGCTACCGCTGACAGAAATAGCAGTAGCACTACCACCTTCCAAGCTGGAGATACGAGAATCAAGAGCCTTGATGGAGTAGGCAGAGGCAATCTCACTCAGCGATTCTGATGTAAGCTTCAAGGCACTTGAATAACTCTTCACACTGCCGTTCAAGCCGCCACCACCGCCCGTGGTAGATGCTCCTGCTCCGTATGCCGTGATACCGCCTGTGGCATAGAAGTTAGCCGCTTCCTTTCCGGCAGCGTCCTTTGATAGTCGAAGGGCATTGTTGGCACTATCATACGATAGATAGATTCCACCAATTTTCAAGCTGCCTTCGGTTGTCACGTTACCCGATACGTCAAGATGAGTGAAAGGCTTCTGTGGGTCGATAGATAATACGTTTGCCAGCTTTGTTGTGTCGGTCGTTCCGCTCTTCCATACAGGTGCGAAGAGAGCAAGCTGTACACCAACATTATTCTTGTTGATAATGAAAGATGTCGGGTCTGCGTGCAAAGTACCGTCTGCGTCCCACCAAAGGTTTCCATTTGCGAAATAGCCAGTTCCGTCAAAGCGTAGGAGGGACTTGGCAGCAATTTTCTTCTCTTCCTCTGTTGTCGTGGAGGCTTGCTTGTCGATAGCCTTTCCACCTAACCAAAGGGCGATGCCATTCTCCTTCGTGTCCGCTCCATTGATACCTGCGGTAACATTTCCCTTATCGTTACGTAAGGCTATCAATGTAGAGAGGATAAGACCACCCTTGACTACTGTGTCTCCATCAACAAGAGCAGCCTTGATGTATTCAAGACCTGCCATATTGGTGATGAGCTTAGTATTGAGACCATCAAACAGATTAGACGTGATATAGTTGTTCGCCACACCCAGCTTGTCGTAGAAAGCCTTATAAGCATTCGTGAAGTTGGTATACTTCTGAGCCGCAGCCGCCTTGATGGTAGCCTTTCCATTTGAATCAGAAGCGTTGTATCTGCTTACGATGTCAGAAAGATAGGTAATGAGTTCATTTTTTGCGCTATCGAGTTTAGCCTTAGCTGAAACCAAATCCGTTTTATAGGTCGTGTCTTTACCATCCTTATCCAACAAGAACTTAGAGCCAACAACATTATTATACGACTCAACGGCTGCATTATAATCGTCCTCCAGTCGCTTGCTATCCTGTGCGATAGCCGCAATCTCAGAACTATCCAAGTAGCCATCAGAGGTAAAAACATCGAAAGCCTTCTTATTGTTAGATACGGTCGTTCCGAGGGCAATCAAATTAGTTTGCGTGTTCTTAATCTCTGCTTGCGCCTTCTCAGCAGCTTTCTTTGCTTCCTCTGCCTTCGTGTCATCGGTATACTTGCTAGCCAATTTCCAATCGGCAATATCAAACTCTTCACCTTCTGCCTTGGAGGTGGAACACTTCAAGATTTCATTCTTGTAGGTACTTCCATCGCTAGGATAGGTGGCATTGACCCACATATCGTTCACATCGTATGGTGGAACTGGCTGAGAGCCGAAGATACGTCTCTTTGATTTTGCATCTTTGAGTGCTTGTCTTGAATCTTCGAGTGCCTTGGTCAGCTCCGTATCTTTGATGATAATCCACTTATAGGTAGAGTCATCCTTGGCAAAGCGGTATGCCTTGCCCGTCTTGTTGTCATAGTAGAGGTCTCCCAAGTGGGTTTTCTTATCCTTGTCGGTAGTCCACCCAATGGCAGGTGCGTTGGATAGGGTAGGAACACCGTCATAGAACCAAGTCTCAATAGCTCCGTCTATCTGGTTTTGAAGGTCGGTAATCGTCTCCGATTTCTTGATAATGGTCTCAACGGCATTCTTATCCAAGCTCTTCTCGGTGATGTACTTATCCAAGGTCTTTCCATCGTAGGTGGACTTAATATCCAAGTCTCCCTTGATGGTTACTTTCTTCTTGTCGCTATCATACTTGACGTAGGAATCACCCTCGTAATTATTGGCACTAGTAGGTCGGTCTCCGAAGTACATATCTCCGTAGACGTGGAAGAAAGCCTTGTTCGTGGAATGGTTCACGCCATAGTTCACATACTCCTTGTTATTAAAGGTGTAGCCGTCAACTCCGTGATAGAGCGTTATGCAAGGGGAATAGGTGTCAACGGCAGAGAATACCAAGCAACTTTGCCTTGTGATGTCCGTTCTATTACCGCACTGATTCAGAATGTCATCAACCATAGGCTCATCGCTGGCTGCGTCCTTGTCGATGTCCGATAAATCCACATAATGATATTTCTTGCCATCTATCTCCACTGCCTCGGAAGACACACCGATGACTAGCCTCCAATAGTAATGGTTGCCTACGTTATGATACTTTCCTGCCGTAAGATTGAAGCTCTTGCTCCTTGCTTGGTCTCCAACCTTCCATTTATTCTCCACCTTTGAGCCATCTTGCTCACCAAGGAAGTAGCATCTGTAAGCCTTCTGACTAACACCATCATAGGTAATATTCACCTCCTCAACCTTCAATATTCGGTTACTGCCTACTGGGGTGATGAACAATTCACCACCCAATGTGTCTGTATGCAATATTTCCAAGGTCTCGAAGATTGCTTTCATTCTGACTTGTAGATAATCTGTGGTTAGATGGGTGTTATCTAGTTCGTCAAGAGTCCAATCCCCGTTCGCCCCGACCTTCATTCCCTTCAAGAACTTCTGGAGCTTTTCCCAAGTGATTGTGCCCTTTACGGTGTCGTCCTTTGTCTTGTTTAATCTTTGTTCATCAACAGCTTTTGCTGAAAATACATTATAATCCGTAGGAGTTATGCTATCATAACTCTTAATGATGTAAATCGACCTTCCGCTTCCGCCATTACCATTAAGATAACTCTGTCCATTATAGACAAGTTCCTCTATCTTTGACTCCATTGCATTGAGGCGGGAATACGAAGGCTTTTCTCCAACATAATACTTCGCACCATCAAAAGGAATATCAAGGCTGAATTCATATCCAATAACTCTTGAAGACCTATAACTGTCATCATAACCTTTATTGTAAAGGTTAACCCTGTCTCCTACCCCATGCAAGTTGCCACGACCTTGATTGAATGAATAATTAGCCTCAGCGGTACATGTATATGTCGTAGGGTCTATTATTGACTTCTTCAAATTCTTAATAGAATCCGTCAGCAACTCATTGGAAGCAGCAGATACCAAAGCATCGCCCAATTTGGTAGAATCCCAATTATAGAGAACAAAAGTATCTCCGTCCTTTGGATGCAAAGTTGTGTCCGGCAAAAAACGACCATAATCCTCATTAGCAACAATCTCAAATACCTGCGACTTAGGATTTATCTGTTCTTTTCCATCTTTCAATATCGGATTACCATCATCGTCCTTAAGTATTTCAGAAACTCCATCTGGATTAAACTCACATTCGAAGTCCATACCATTAAGAGAACCGCTTTGAAATACTATATGTAAGTTCTTGCCACTAAGAATATACGCCTTTCGGAAAGCCATATCACCTGTTTTTTCGCCATCATCATTGACAATAGTAAGCGAATTTACACGATAGAAAGTCCGTTTGATGTAATCACCCTCTTCGGGTGTACTTTCATCCTCTACATCTTTTTCGTATGATGTCACATTAGACGTTTTGATAAGATTTCTTGGATAAATATCATCATTTGTTGTTACTCCCTCTACGTACTGGTCTTCATGGAGTCCACCGACTTGTATATATCCGTTTTTCAGCTCAAAGCCATTCTCTGCTAACAATTGCTTGTTTTTGTCAGAGCATTCTGCTGAAGTAGGAAGCATAAGACGTTTTTCTACGACACCATCTTTTGTTATGTCCGCATCGGCATCATTCTTATATCCACTAGGCAAGTTCCTTGCAGCTCCAAAAGCATATACCCTGTTTGCATAAGTGGACTGGCTTTGTGAACTTGACATAGAAACGATGTTGTCGTTTAGTCTGAAATCAACAATCGCATTTGTATTCTCGCAAGTACCAAAATGTAGAATATTGCCTTCAAACCACCATTCACATTCAAACGTCTGAGCAATATTTGCAATAGCATCCAACACACTTGTGTTTGAGTAGGTTATAAGCTTTGCAGCATTTGCATCTACGCTCGCATCAATAACATAAGTATAGTCCGTTCCTTCGCCTTCAAATTTAGGGTCGTAAAGATAAGACTTGTCTAACTTCGCATAATAAGCTAGACTTTTCATAATCACCTCTACATGGGTACTTATTTTTGAAGTAAGAGAGAAAGTCGCTTCTTGTGAACCTGTATTCGGGCGATACTTCAATATTTTGTTCTTGAACTTACGATAATATGCATCAAATTGTATTTCATAGGAATATCCTATAGTATCATTATCTTTGACCTTAGTTAAATCTATCAGCTCAAATCGACCATATGGTGTATCAATAAAATCACCAAGCAAGAAATATATCGGCTTAGAAAGCTTAAAGGAAAGCTTACAATAATGAGACTGCATCAGTTCATAATGAACCAGTGCGTCCTGCGTGACGGGAACAGAACATCTTACATGTATGTTTCCGTCATTATCGTAATACTTAATATCAATTTCATTATAAGTTTTCATAATTGTTCAATATCTTTAAATTCTTTCAACGTGAACATATTTATATCAGAATCCGTCAGCACTCCCCTGTTCGTTGGATTATATTCTATAAACTTCAAGCTTTTCTTGCCGATAGCACCACCTTTTCCCCTTGAATAAGTAGAAGATTTTCTCGCACAATACAAACGGTATACATCATCTTTCGATTTCGGAACCTGTATCGTGACAAAACCATTATCCATAAGCGTATCAAAAGCTTTTACCCTTTTATTATAGTCGCTATGGTCTATGCCGACAATAACAAACTCCAAGGTTATGCTTCTTTCTGCTTTTTTTGGACGGATAGGAACAACTCTAGTTCCATGCTCTGTCCTTACTTCATTGGTTATATAACTTTTATTGTCTGCGTCAGCTTCCAACGCATCCAAAAAGCCATACCCCATCTTGACCCGATAGGTAGTCCAAGCATCTTTTCCGTTTATGATAAGTTCATTCGTGTTCATGCCAACAAAGTTAAAGACAAAATGAGGAATAATATTATGTTTTTATCACAATGCTTTCACTTAAAATTTAAGTGCAAAAAGGGCGCAAATCCAAATAGGAAATGCGCCCAAAAACAATAAGCATTTAAAATTATGAAGTTGTGTTTTCGTTTCCCTTTACTTTTGCGGCTAACGCTACTTTATCTTCTGCATCCTTGCGTATCTTTTCAATTTCTTCAGCAGGAGCGTCAGTTAGAGCCAGCATTTGTACAGCAGTCTCTAAAGAAAGTACGCCTTGATTATATAGTTCCGCTATTACTTTCCACTTATCCTTTTTGTCATCCTCGAAAGGTTCGGCAAAATCGAATTCGACCTCCAACTTATCCAACTTGCTTCTCATCTCAGGATATAGTTCCTTCATTACGGCTATAATCACATGCGATAATCTACCGACAAGTTCTTCATAGATTTCCATTCGGTTCGCTCGCTTGATGTAACCCAATACCAACGCTCGTTTTATGCCGACACTAGTAAGCGTACTCATAGCTTTCATTAGTTCCGGTGACATATCCGGTGTAAACGTATCAAACAATATAGACTGAGCCAAGTCTTCTTTCTCTGCCTTGCGGATTTCGGAATTCTGAGGTGGGTTGATATATTCAAACCTAGAGTTCTTGCCTGTAAGTTGTATGAGTTTACCTGGCTTGTTCCGCTTAGGGATTGATTGTATCACGTCAGCAGTAGCAGCGGCAATAGGGTCAGCAAAGTAGTTGTTAGTATCTCCAATCTTGGAATCAAGCATCTCTTCACGTTCCATTCTTGGCTCTGCACCATCCCATGCTTTAGGTTGGCGAAAGTAGATGCCGTTAATCTTTCCTGTCGGATTAGGATACTTATACACTTTCCACCCAAAGCCACCACGTTCACAATGATAGTTAAAAACGGATGTCAATATATCCCAACATTCGATAGTCTTTGACTCTCGCTTTAAGGAATAGCCTACAGCAAAAGCAAGCATGTTTCCGTATTGGTCAAACAATTCTCTCATCTTATGTCCCTTTGAGCGAGCTGCAACATACACATCAACATGCATCTTTCCGTTTTTTTGCGAAAAATTAAAAACAAAACCGCTTTCGGTTTCTGCTCCGGCAAGTCGCTTGCATTGACGTAGCTTGGTATTGAAGTATATATCCTTCAAGTATTTTTTATATAGTTCAAAGGCTTCATCGTCACCTTCAGTCTTCTTCCACATAATCGGATTGCCTAACAAGAAGAACAATTCTACCTCATTTATGTATCTTTGTCTTGTTCTTGCCAACTTCTCCGTCCTGTATGGCTTCTCTCCCTTTACCCATTTATCTTCACGGCTCATCACCTTATGGGTTTGTGGATTATATTCCGAAATGGCATTATCCACATCGAAATCATGTTGTTCCATCATATTTACGACAGAATCAACATCATTATCTTCCAAACGTTCGAAGATGCTTCTCTCCACACCCAATGCATTGAGCGTGAGGTTTCGAAAATATGTCTTTATCTGAATAATTGAATCTACAAACATCCTTATAACTTTTTGAAGCAAAGGTAATAATAAACATGGTTTCTACCTATCATATAGAACAAACGCCTTTCACTTAGTTTTTAAGTGAATAAAAAAGACTATTTACTAAAGAATCTATCTTTATTTAGTAAACAATCTTTTTTATTTACACATGACTTTTATCTACCCTTATAGTATACTTACACTAACAATCTAATAATTAAACACTTGTATTTTTATTACAAAAGTAATTATATTTGTCATTTAGTACACTCCTAAGTCTGATTTAGATGCTTTTCTTGGCTTCATCACTTTACCGAGCAATACAGCAAGAATATAATACCTAGCAGCATCTATCAAATGGTTATCATGGTCTTCAGGAACATTGATGTAATTACCATCCTTATCCTTTGACCACACATATTTACGGAACTCGCTCTGTAAATGGACTGATTGCTTAGTTGTGAAGATTTCGAATGTCTGCATCTTGTCAATACCAGCCAATATAGAGCCAGCACCCTTTTGTGCTCCATATATAATTATTCCACCAAGAGCTACCTCATCTATAAGTCTAGGGTCAGCACTATCCGCATACACAAACAAGCCTTCGTCCGCATAAGGGCGCAAGAATCTTATGATGTCGCTAGATAACATTTCCGTTCTATAGCAAAGTTCCTCTATGTATAGGCGATTGTCTACGATACCGCACTTTACAATTGCCGTATAATCTTTTGAATATCCCCAGTCTACACCGATGGCTACTTTCCTTGCGTTGCTAGGGAACTTGTCAACGATGCCTACATGCTTGAATATTGCGCCCTCTGATACATCCGACCATCTACCAATCATTATATGCGCATATTTCTCCGGCTCATTCTCCTTCATCTCTAACACCTCGTTAAGGAACTCCGGTGATAGATGCTTTATATTATCAAGATAGGTCGTATGTATATGAAGCACTCTAGGGTCAGTACTTATTTGGACGGGAACTCCATCAAAGTACACCTCTTTATGTGTCTTTTCAATGAAACGCTTATATACCCAATGATTTGAATCACAAGGGTTCATAATGATTATTACTCGGTTGTGCAAGCCTTTCTGACGGATTGAAAGCATGATGCGCTCAAAATCCTCCTCACTCGTCCATTCCTCAGCCTCATCAACGACAAACGTAGTTACACCATGGATTGACTTTAACTTCGCCGTCTGATTACCACTAGCCGTATGAATACCACGGAACATGATTTCAGCTCCTGTCATTTTGTTGACTATATCTGTCTTAGTATTCTTAAAGTAATCCTGTGTACCATCAATCTCTATCTTCTCTTTAACCTCTGGAATTACGGAAATAGCGGCACTTACCATCGTATAACGTGTATAAAGAATCTTATGCGCTATCTTTCTTTCTGCATTGTATTCAAAAGTAAGTCTTTCGATAAACTGAGAAGCAGAGAAACTTTTTCCTGACGCGCGGCTTCCTGTTATAAGATAAATGAAATGCGTCTTGTCATTATATAACGGATAATAAACGGAATGTGTTTTTGCCATTATTCACCCTCCCCTTGCTCTTCTGCTTCCTGCTCAATCTCTCTTTCTATCCACTTGTTGACGGATATACCTTTCTTAGGGTCAAAAGGAATGCCCTTTTCCTCTTCATCCTTCTTACCTCTCTGTATCTCTCTCCAAGTCATATCGTAATGGAATAACCAAGTAGAAAGGGCTTGTACGTTAGGTGGGGTCTCCTGCTCGGTTTCTCTAGTTTCCACTACTATATCATCTGTCATAACTCCATCTACAACCATATGTCTTTTGGTGGTTGTCTTGCCTTTTACCTTGACACCTCCAAGGGCGCATTTAAGGAATCTTCCACGCACGATTGCATTGATAAACTCTCTGCCACGCACGAGGGATTGAGTTATCCTTTCGCCTCTTTCCGCATTTTCGTCTTCATTCCAATTCTCGTATTTTCCGTTTTTCATTCGGTTGAAGACCTGTGGATTTAGGTCAACCCCAAACTTCAAACCAAGGGCGTAGGCAATTTCAGAATCCTTCTGACCTTGCTTTGCAAGCTGTTCTATCTCATCGTAGAAAGCATCGCCATTGTAATCAAATTTCGGTTTTGCCATTTTCTTGTATTTATTATTGTTTCGCTATATATTGGGCAGATGGGATTTATACCTTGCCTCTAATTTTGTTATACATATAGAAAGGAACGGCTAGTAAGAACATCGGTATTGCCAATACCATAGTTATAGCCAAGTTCGCAATCTTCATTAATCTTTTTCCGTTTGCCTTCATAGTCTTTCGATATTTATGAGTTAACCAATTGCCCTACCTTGTTTATCAAAGGGATAAAAAGACACGACACCCATATACCAAACGCTTTCTTTCTCCTTTTTCCAAGAAACAGAGAAACAAACATAAAGGGAATAATCATAAGCATTGTTATTGCCGCTATTATGTACCCTAGTAATATTCTTATAATCTTTTTCATTGCTTATTCGTTTATATTCGTTTTGCTACTTTCATAAGCATTTCTCCCTTTATTACCTTATCGGTTTCGATAAAGCCAAAGGTGCTCATAAAGCGTTCCTTGTTCTCGATGTTATCAAAGGATAGCATGACGTAAGACTCGGCTTCTAATGCCTTTTCCGCTGCCTTGGTGTTTACTTCTTTCTTCACCTGCTGCATACGTTCCTTATTCGCTTGGTATTGAGCCTCTTGCTGCTGATTGGCTATAATTTGATTTTGTTCTATCTGTCGTCTCTGCTCTTCTTGCTCATCCTTTGATACAGGTTCTTTTCTGCTTTCGCTTTCTTGGGCAAATGGGTCTAGTAAGGAATTGAGTTCTTTGCCTAATTCGTCTTCGCCTTCAGTCTTTACCATTGCATCATAGCCGAACAAGGACAGGTCTTCTTCCGTTAATCCGGCATCCATATAGTTTATGTCCGGCAGTAATTCACGAACTTTCATGTCATCCCATTCTCCATGAGCATTCTCGGAATTAAGCATGAAGTTCAGTTCAACTTCGGTCTTGTAATCCACATTTACAGCCTCAGCCAAAAGAGTATAATCCTTTTCGGGATAGCCCATAATCTCATCCATGATGGTTACTTTTTGGTTGCCGCCTACGATGGTCATTGTTGGCTTATTGACGGTTATACCACCAACAACGCCAAATTTTCTTATGGAACGTTTCAATGTAGCTTTCTGCTGCGGTGAAATCTTCCTTGGATTATATGGTGCTATCTGCACTTCGGAGCGTCTGAACTCTTCTTGCTTGCCTGTGAAATAATCTCTTGGTTTCGTCATCTTATCAACTCATTGTTTCTTGCAAAGGTATGAATAATAATTGTTTAAAAGAAATGTTTACTTGCGTGTCTTTTCACTTTGTCTTTTAAGTGAAATAACATATCGAAGTAATATATTAATTGGCTTGCATTTTGGTTAATTTTGCACAAAAAAGATATGGGAGACGTTGGTAATAATGGGGCATATGCTAGGCTGAGAGCACAAGCTACCTCTATGCGGAGAAAAGCCGAGTTGGTTGGTAACAAGCTACAAGCTATAGCTGAAGGTATAGCTAAGAAGTATGGAGCAAGGGTCACTCCTATCAATTACAAGAGTGTTGACTCCATTGTACGCAAGGCTAAGGGCGAGGCTAATGGTATCAAAGACATTAAGGACTCGTACAGAACAACCATCATCGCAGATAAAGGGTCAATACCGAAAATAATAAAAGACCTTAAAGGCAAATACAAGGGCTTTGAGTTCGTTAGACTCAAGGAACAGAAACTGGATACTGGCTATTCTGGAAACATCATCAATATCCGGAACAAGAAAACCGGACTTATTGGTGAGATACAAGTTAACACCGCCAAGATGATTTACGCCAAAGAGAATTACTCGATAGCCTACAAGCTGTTGGGTGGGAAGACCATGCGAGAAATCTATAAAGAGACCAAGAAACCATCCGGTTGGGGACATGCATTATATGAGCAAAGTAGAACCGCCAAGAGTAACGGAGGTAAGAAGCAAAGGTCGGTATCTATGCAACAAGCTTACTATGCAACATTTCAATAATTAATATATTTAAATTTCAAGTAATAAACATTAATTTGTTTGCAAGTTTAATATATTTTTTATATCTTTGCATTGTAATAAGGAGATAAAGACTATGAACAATAAAGATAAAAACAAAATCAGCCACCTCCTTAAAAACGGAGAGTCGGTTTATGTTTACTATTGGGAGGATGACATCGTTGTCCGTTATCAATATGTAGATAAAGAACTTATGTGTTACCCTAAAGGTAAAGGACGTAAGCCAAAAGAGTTTAAGTTTAATGAGAACACCTATGCACAAGATGCTCTTGAATTAGGTGAGTTAATAACGAAAGAAGAATATGAAAGATTCTGATATGATAGAATTGTGCCTTGGTATCGCTTGCAAGGCGCACAAAGGACAGATTGATAAAGTTGGATTGCCTGTTATATTGCACCCTATCCATGTAGGAGAAATGGGTAATAGCACCGAAGAGATTTGTGTCGGATTTCTCCATGATACGATAGAAGATACGGATATGACCTACGACAAGCTGTTATCACTAGGAGTAAGAAAAGACATTGCCGATAGTGTATGCATTCTAACCCACAAGGAAGGTGTTCCGTATTTCGACTACGTACAATCTATCATCGACTCAAAAGATATGGTTGCAATCCAAGTCAAAATCAATGACCTGCATCACAACCAATCGAGAGCCAAGAAGTACGGATTCCAAAAACAATTTGAAAAATGTACTACTGCGCTTGCGATGATGGGAAAGTTCTTTCCACATGAGGAGGGGCAATACTACCCATCCTTTGAATATATGCCTTAACTAGTACGCTTGCGAGTATAATTCCAACCTAATTCCTTTGCGACTTCACGAAGAGCCTTGTTAGTACTAACTACATCAGCTCTGTCCCAAGCAATTGACAACTGCTCTCTACTTATTCTTCCGTGAGTGTAATCGGAACTTGGTTTAGCGACATATGAATTAAAATATTTCATACGCCTATCCTTTATCTTTCTTGCAACATTCACGGCTTGACGTTGCGTACTTATTCCCCAACCATTCTTCGGTCTTTTCATAGAGTATGTATAAGAGCCTGTGATAGCTCTTATCTCTGATGCGTTATTTATGACCGTAGTAGCAATATCTGCACTACTAAAGCTTCTTCCTATCCTACCTGCAATATTGCTATCCAACCCTTCTCCTGGGTGGTTATGCGTCAATATCGCATCTTTGTAATTGTAACCACTTGGCAATTTCGTACTTGTAGAAGTACCTCTTGTGGAATGGCTTATCTCTTTTCCATTTTGGTCGAAAGCATAAATACGTTCTGTCTTTAACTTTCTAATCTTAGCTTCTGTGTCGGACAAAGCCATATCCAACCCACGGCTATGTCCGGCATTGATTTGCCTATCCGCTCTTTCGCCTCGTTGAGGTCTGCCTCTATATCCTCTATCTGCCATATATAAATTTCCTTTTTTATTTGCAAAGATACAAAAATTGCAAGGGAGTACCTAAATATCAATGGTTTACAACTTCACTTATCTATATTGTGCAATCATTCTTTATCTTTGTTGTATTTAACCTCAACACCAATCATCGTTTGTTTCACAAAAACAGCCTTGCAAGCCAATAGCTTACCACTTTTGGATAATTCTTTATCCTTGTACCTAATATCATACTTTCCCATATGATAATCGTAGCAAGCATCAATACAGCTCTCTACAAGCTTCTTCTCTGCTTCGAAATATGGCATTTCCTTCTTGCTCACTTTCGCAAGCCACCCACCACCTTGTATTAGGTCGAATATTCTTGAATACCCATCACGCAAGCCTTTGCAATATGCGGCATAAAACTGCACTTTCTGAAGAGGAACTTTTGTACCTTGTTCCAACAACTTGACAGCCAACGCCCTAGCCTCATCATCTTGGCTCTGCTCTAGTATCTTCATTGCATGGTTTACAACTCTTCTTTCTTGTTCCGTCATATCATTTAGAATTTAAGTTTTTCAGAAATTTCAATCTGTCTTCTACTTGTGTAAATGTATCATCCAACTCGTCATCACTCATAGAGGAATAGAAAGTATAGCTACATGGTCGCATAGTAAACCCATCAATCAAGAAGACAGAGAACCACATAATGCGCTTTACACTGCATTGTTTCAGATTAACTTCTAATGCTCCTTGTTCAACTTTAACGGAAATATTATTGTTTGATTTAATGTTTAATACCTTACCTAAAACATCGTTATATACTTCATTCATTGCTCTTCTCTTTAAATCCTACATATCTCTTCATTTCACTATAAGCTCTCTTCATAGCCTCAGCCGGAGAAAGATTATACTTTTTCTCAATATCGCTTGTTATGTCCGCAAGATGTATCCTAAACAGCTCTTCAATGTAAGTGTCATCCTTCATTCGCTGAACACCTCTTGCGTATATCTTTGCCTTATCCATTCCCCATTCCAAGCCCATTTCGTGTATGAATTCATCCAATTGCATAAGGCTTTTCTTTCCGAAGTTTCTGAATTTTACCATTTCGAACTTGGAATATTGTACCAAATCTCCAATAGTATCTATGTCGGCTGCCTTTGTCACATTAAGAACACGTACTGGTAAATTACAATTTACCAAGCGGATAGAGAACACTGAAGGAGGAACATCTTCTGAAAGTTCTTCTTCTTTTTCACCCTCTTGCATTATCAACTGCATTTTTACATTCTTAATTTCTTCTTTCAAGGAATTGTTCTCCTGCTTCAAATCAGCAAGTTCTTCAATCGCATAATTGAACTTCCGGATAGCCTTAATGACAATCTGGCGCACCCTCTCCCTTGAAAGTCCAAACTCGTAGGCTATATTACTAATTCTGTCGCCATTAAAAAATGCTTGCATAATCTTCTTCTCTCGCATTCCACATTGTGACGTTAATTCCAATAACGTACAAAGTGAACCGCCTATCTTGTCATAGCTGAAAGAAGAAACGTTCAAGGCATCATGCATTAACATTTGTATCTTCGCATTTACCTTGCGCTCACTTGCCAACAACTCTTTCTGTTCTCTATCAAGCAAGTCTTCTGTAACTGACAACATCTTGTACTTCTCGGAATACTTCTTAACATCATCTGCATTCACCCAAAAGCGTTTACTGCTCTTATCATTGTAGCCTCCAAGCAAACCCTTGTTAACCCAATTCGTTATCGTTTGAGGGTCAACACCTAAATAAGCAGCGGCATCATTTCTTGTCATTCTCTCCATACGAACCCCTTTCTTTTATTTTTTTGTTCTTGAAATATTCACCATAGGCATTAACCAAATCTTTTTCAGTAATACCTCTACTCAAACAATCATTAGCGAAATCGATCTGTACATTATCATTCCTTTGAACTTTAGTGTATCGTTCAGAATATTCTTTAATTAAGTCGGCAACTACTATATATGCTTTAATTTGGGAAGATTTAAGCATATCTACGCTAACAAAAGTCTTGCAGATATTAATACCTCGCTTATAGTCAATCTTTTGCAGATAAAGCCCTATACTTGTAGCTACAACCTTGCTTGTGTCATTTTTATAAATAAGCACCGTGTAAGCCACTTCTCTCTCAATATGGGCTAATACCCTATTAATTGGCATATTCTCTATTCCCAATGCTCGCTCGGCATATCTTCGTAAGAAATGTGGCGTATAACTGAACTGCTCTGCGCTATTCTCCTCGTCCAACAAGGAAGTAGCACATACATAATCATTCGTCTCCTTGCAATAGATAAACATATCGAAATAGAATTGTCTGATGTTCCCTCTATTTACATACACGCATACTTTGTACTCGGTAGCGTCTTTCGTCTTGAAATCATAACACTGAGTAGTGCATTGTCCCATTCCCTTTCGAAGTTCACGGATGAGCTTCTTTGCTTTTTCGATAGCAAACTTTTCTAGCATAGGCTTATCTTTCTTGAATATCTCAAAGAGTTCACGCCCTGTCATTGACCCTATAATCATTCTTTGCCCTCCACTTTTTCATTCAACTCATTGGTAAAAAACTTTTTTAATCCTTCGTATTGCTTTACCACCTGCTCCAAAGCCTTATTCTTTTCACGTAACTCATCACGCTCTAAGAGTAACTTTCTGTACTTCTCCAACTCACATCTAACTTCTTTCGAGCTAAGCCTCTGTAGCTGATTGTTGAGTTCATTAAGTCTGTAGCCTTGTTCACGTGTTTTCTTACGTAGACGACACAATTCTTCTTGCATTTTGGAATAATTCTCCAATACCCTAAGAGTTATTCGCTCTTCGGGTATATCCTTATTCATTTCATTTTTTCTAGCCTTACTCATATTTAAAACTCCTTGTCCTTTAAAAATAAAACGCTCCCAACCAAATAACTACCTTTCCAGCCAAGCCCCTTCGCTTGTATTGTAGCCAAAGTATTTATAGGTTTATGTTTGAGAAGTCCTTCTTCATCGCACAATAATATGTTATTATCATCAAGATGAACCAACTCAACATAACCACCAACTAAAGCCTGAGTCTCCTCTAGAGTAATCTTTACTCCATTCTTTGGCTGCACCTCTTTGACGATGCAGCCTACCTCGTATAACTTCATGCTCTATAAATTTAAATAAGACATTATTTCTTGAACGGCATCCATATCGTGCTCGACACGCTGCTCATATGTACTTTTAAGACTTTTATAGGTCTCAAATAGTCTAAAACAATAGTGTTTACCTTCAAAGTAAAAAGGCAACTCATTGCAATTCTTTTTGTTTGCCGTAAAATTATAAGGACTCCCATGATGAAAATCAAACTCGAAAGAGCTATTATCATCTTTGCATCGCTCTACTATCTTACTTCTCCATTCTGCAATATGCGCTTGCATCTTTTTCTTATCGTTAGTTACTTCTAACCATAAATCAGTTGACACATACCTAGAAGGACAAAGAGACGATTTTTCCAAAATATCCAACGTAACGACATAAACGTTATTTGTAGCCACTGGTTTCAAAGCCTTCAATGCTTCATCCAAAGCGTTAGCCAAAACTCCATTTTTGCAATTATTTGCCCTAAATTGGCTTATTACTTGATACGCTGTATTCTTATCCATAATTCTAAGTCTTAAATTTCAACACCAAAATTTTCTGCAAAAATCTGAAGCATAGTCAACTCCAAAATAACTTTCTTCGCCTCGTCCTCACTCATACCATAGCATACTGAAAAACGCTGACGTAACGTTGCGCAATCCATATCGTGACGTTCGTTTAAGAAAGCTATCATATTTCTTACTAATTCTTTGCTATTCATCCTCTTAGACAGTTTTTATGGTGTGTCTCACCATTTTTATTATTTGTACTTTTCAATTGTATTAAAGACATTATCTAAAGCCTCTTCGCAATATGCCGTACTAGTTACACATGCGCCTCTAGAAATCGCCTTGTAACAATCTCTAAGACCAAGCAAACCACCAATAAGCTTAGATGCATCATAGCAAGTAAACTTATTCAAGTCCAATGCATCAATAGCATTAATACCATTTTCTGTAATAACACCTTTAATATCATTGATGAACTTCTTCTGCTTTTCGGTAATCATCTTCATAACAATTGTGCTAGTTTTTAACGTGCTCGCTCTGCACTATCTTGCAAGAAACTTGTCTTGCGACAAATCTTCAAGTATCTCTTAAAGACATTGCAAAGATACAAAATAATTTCCCAACATGCAAATATTTTATGGTTTTTCTTTATTTATTTAACCTTTATTTACCTATAATATTTCTATATTACATGCATTAACAATAAAGGCAGACTTTCACAAGCCTGCCAATACATATAAAGAAGATAATACATTATTATATATAAATTAAAAAGAACATTATCTGTTGTCATACCTGTAGAGTATTACCCTACTTTGTGGAAATACCTTATATATACGTTCTAAGTCTTCGGGTGCATTATCCCTTAGCCATGCAAAACAATCCAAGTCCAAAGACAAACCGCCTGACGCATTCCCAACCTCTGCATTCTCCGAGCGCAATGCTCTGGAGTACATTATCGGCTTAGGCAGATGCCGATGTTTCATATATTGCAAGATTTGCTTTTGAGTAAAATCAGCAAGAGGATAACAATTTCCACCATGAATGTAATTTTCATCCTCATACGACTTCAACATAAGGCTTCGGTTCATCGAGTCTGCTTTCTTCATACCAAAGAATACGTATTCTATTCCGAAACGCTTTTTTAAGGCTTTTACTACCATAGAAAGATTAAGAACCTTTACTTTTGGATTCGGAACGCAATAAACTCCATAATGAAGATTGTATGTTGTATTCCAATGTGGTATCTGCTCGAACTCTATCTTCGGGTATCTAGCCTTCAGCCAGTTTATCCATCGTTGTATATGCTCTAAGTCTTTTACAAGATACATAAATACACATACTATCCGCTCAAACTTATCATATAATAAGTCCAATGTAACAATGGAGTCCTTGCCAAGTGACATCATAACAATGCAATCCGGACTCTGTTCCCTAGCCATATCAATTACCATATTGGCAACATCTATAGGGTTCTTCCTAACAACTAGAGGCTTTATTCGCTTGCGTCCCATATTACAACAAACCTAAAATCTGACTTCCGGAAATACGCATAGAGTTAGCGGCTTCCATGTGCAACATATCACAGAAAATCTGCTTTTGTTCAAGACTTTCGAAATCAATGAAAATGAAGTTATCAATATCTTCCTTTCTTTTCTTTCCGACATCAGTACAATGCTGTTTCTGACCCTTGACCTCTTCCTTTGTCATTTTTGGCTTAGCTGCGTGCTCGGCTACAATCTCTTCAGATGTTTTTTCAATGTTGGGTAATTCGGTCATTGGCGTTGGAGTAGTAACTGAGGCTATTGGTTCATTCAAGAAATCCTCACTAAAGTCATCCATGCCAGAATCCTTCAATGTTGCTTCCAAATCATCTTGTAACATCTTGATTTGTTCAGTATCTTGTTCCGTGAAGCCAGCAGCCTTGAAGTCTATTTCATCTATGCTAAAGTTCTTGGCAACCAAGTTGTAATCTATCGGGTCTTGCGACTTCGCCATAAACAACAATTGCTCTTTCTCGGTCTTTTCGTCAAAATCAACGGCTTCTACCTTGATGTCATAATCAGTTTCGGGAGTACCATCATAACCTTGGATAAGGTCAACGCTCATCACTCGTTTATGCCCATCTATAAGATTTCCAGTTGTCTCATTCCATTGAATCCCCCCAATGAGACCAACTTTCTTAATATTGGCTTTTTGCTGTTTAATGTCCGCATCGGTATGTACCTTCGGGTTGCAAGGGTTCAAGTTTATTTGAGACCTCTTGATTATCTTTGTTTCACTTCCTTTTTTCATTTCAGTTCCTCCTTGTTTTTATCAGCTTTCAACAGAATTATCCTTGCCATTGGGAATACCTTGTATATTTTCTCTAAATCTGCCGGATAAAACTCTTTGAGAAATTTCTGATACTCAATATCCTCAACATCAACTCCTGAACTTTGTTTATTCGTTCCATTTGCTTCTGGGTTCTTTAAACGATGGTCAAGAATATAATCCATTATTTCCTGGTTTTTATATGTAGATAAAGGATAGAATTTCTTCGTCTTCCAATTGATAGCTTCCTTTCCATCCGTATAACTTCTAAGCATAAGCCGTCTGTTCAAAGAATCGGATTGTTTAAATCCATAACAAGCCCACTCTACACCAAGTCTCTTCCTGAGTTTTTCGGTTATATCAGCTAAAGTCCATTGTCTTTGCTTAGGGTCTTGTTTTATTCCCATATATCCGGTTTTTATATCATAAAATAAAGCATAATGAGGAACTTGAACAAACTCAATGTTCGGGTACTTGGCTTTAGCGTAATTATAGTAACGCATAATATGTTCCAAGTCTTTTACTATATACATGAATACTACCACAACTCTCTTGAACTTCTTGTAGCATAAGTCAAGCAATACGATAGAATCCTTTCCACTCAGAGAATGGAAAAGTAATATACTATCTGTCTCCTTGGAAACATCATCAATGATTTCTCTTGCTCTTTTTAGTTCTTGCATACATTATTCTCCTTAAAAACAAGGGGTGAATGAAAGTTAATTCATTCTACCCCTCTTGACTTTTAACCTCTTCTAAGTCTGCGGTTTACACGTTCTGTGACATTATTAGCTGCTGTACGAGCTGCCAATGTACGCATAGCACCACCATAAGTAGTTCCTTGTGCGCCAGTGTTTCGGTACTCAACATTTCTGCCACGTTCACGTCTTTCACCAGCCCTAAGACCAGTTGTACGATTTGTTACCGCTCTCCATTGAGAATAACGATAACCTTTTGATGCCTCTGACATAGTTGTAACGTTTTAAGTCCACGAATCATAAACTACTCCCCTTGGGGAATTATCTAGGCTCGGTGGACTTACGCCCACCTACTTTAGAGTCGTTTCTGTTACCTTGTCAATAACAAAGAAGAAAAACAAAGGACGCTCTTTTTCCTTTTTAAGCTCCAACGCTTCGTACATTTCATCCAAATCATGGCTATCATACTTTTCGTGAAGAAAATCAATATCTTCTTTCATAACGATACAAGTATCATTTACCAATACATCACAATCGAGATACCACGAATTGTTATAATCATGGAAGTGGATTGTCTTCACTACTCGCAATGGGTCAACAATACCCTCCTCTTGCGCTTTAATTACATCCTCTTCTTCACCATGCTTTTTAAGAAACTCCAAAACATCCTTGTCAAACAAACGACCAATATAATGGTCTGTATAGGCTCTGTACTCAACCTTCTTCCTGCCTTCAAGAATCTCCTTGGCATTCTTTCTTGTCATAATCAAGTTAAGAACCTCAATAGGTTTGGCTGTCTTGAAATCGGGATACTTCTCTTTAAATGCACTTACCTGCGCATCAAAATCTTCTTTATTATTACTCATAATTAATTATTTCAAGGAACGCAATGCAAAGATAGCAATATTCTCTCATCCAAGCAAATGCGTTCTGGTTATTAAACTCACTTTTAGCTAATTGTGAAATACTACTTCTTTTCACCAAACTTCTCTTCAAACGACTTTCTGACTTCTTCAAACTCACTGTCATCAATAACATGTGGGTCAAAATTTTCTTCTTTCTTCATATTCATATCTCCTATATGTTTTAAATAATCACTCTTTATCTTTCTCCAGCAATGTTCGCATCTTGAAGAATCCATAAATTCTGTTGGCTCGCAAGGGTCTACTTCTTTCAGAGAATCGAACTCATGTGGCAGAACTTTAAATACATTCTCAAAATGTTCTTTGTTGTATCTTAAAGCTTCGTCACGATAACGAAACCAAGTACAACATTCTTGAATACTTGTGTTCTTGCTGAAAATCAAATATGCTTTATTCATAATCCGATACAGTTGTTTCGGTGTGTCTCACCTTTTTATATTACGATGCAAAGATAAGAATAACACCTTAATTTTGCAAGTTTTTTAATGCTTTTGTTTCTGTATTTAAATATATTTTATATATCGAAAGGACTTTTAATCCTTCATCACCTCAAAATGGGCATCCATAGCCTCAACAATATTACATAACGTATCAATATCGGCATTAAAACGCCCCATCTCAATATTACGAATGTTGTTAGGCTTATAACCGGACTTTTCTGCCAGCTCCTCCAATGTTATACCACTAAGTTCTCTAACCTCTTTAATCTTCTGCCCCATTATATAGCGATAGAGATTTCGATTACGATGTTTCTTGTCATCATCGGGGTTTCTTCTTTGCTCTAAATAAGCAATTTCAAAGTTCCTTACCTTCAGACAATTAACCATGTTACCAAATATCTTATGCTTAGGGGGAAGAGGAAAGCCATCGGCATCCTCTTTTACAAGTTCTATTTCGCCACCCTCGGTAGCCTGTATGTACTGAGCGAAGCGCACCGCATCATCGTAGTACATTTCCGTAAATCTTTGTATCATATTTTAAGAATTTTCTGCAAAGGTACACAAAATAACTCACATTTGGTCAAACTTGAAACATGCAAATAGGTTTTATTTGGTATTTTTAAGACTTCGCTGTACTTTTGCACAATAGGAATAAAAATAATTTAAATCATATAATTATGTGGGTATATAGCGAAAAACAAAAGACGTGGGTCAACCTTGAACAAGTTCAGCGAATTGCTAGCGATGGGCAAGGTGGGTATCTGTTAATCAGTCAAGATGGCAAGAAAACATCCATCGACCAAACTTGGTATGACAAGGCTATGCGTTGGGTTGACCCTGATTGGTGGGAGAAACACCCTAATGGCGGTAAGGATTCCTTGAACTTCGAAGATGCTCTGAAGGCTATTATGAAAGCTACAGGTGCCAAAATGGACAAAAAGGATAAGGAAAACGACAAGAAAGAGGGGGAAGATTAGAATTTCCCCTCTCTCTAAAGATTCAAGCATCGTTCTTCGTCTTTTTTATCATTTCCGTTACATATTTAACAACCTTTTCGTTTGCTTTATTGATATTCGTAAAGTCCTTTTGAATATAAATATCAGTAACATCTAACTGCGAAACGTGATTGAGAGCTTCGTGAATGGTGTACTTGTCAATGCCTAATTTATTTCTCGCTATTGATGCCCAAGTATGACGGGCAGAATAGAAATCGAAACGAGGAATACCCAGTTCGTCAGCTATGAAATGCAATCCCTTATTTATATGCTTATTGAAATTGGCTGCATTGCTATATTTCTGATAGAAATCAAAGACCCTTGTTGTTCCCTTATATTTCCGGAACAAAGGTTTGATGATGTCAGGTACAACAATTTCTATGTGGGCATTATCGTTTCTTCTATCTCTAGTTTTAGCTCTATCGTAGGCGAGTACGCCCTTATTATAGCTGACACATTCATATATGTCAACAGAGTTCATTCCCATCAGAAAGAACGAGAGTACATAACAATCCCTTGCCATACCTACACGTCTAGTCCCCTTGAAATTAAATACTCTTACAAGGTTCTCTTCACTGATTACCCTATCTTTTGTCTGCGGAATATCCCTCGGAACGGAGAATTTATCAAAAGGATTACTTTGGATAATATCATTTCCATTCGTATTATATTCTTTGATAGCTTCATTGAAGATATGCCGCATATTGCCCAAGTATAAGGATTGCGCCCTAGGATGACCATCTAGGAATTTCTTATATCCGTTAAGGAATCTGTAGTCTATGAGAGAAAACGGCAGCTTACGGCAACCATTATAGCGTGCAAGGGAATTGAGCATAATCAGATAATTCTTCTTTCCCTTATTATCGGATTTCTCAACCCACTCTTCGGTAAAGGAAAAGAAGTCTAAATCCTCTGTCTTTTTGCCTATATCAATCAAATGTTCACATATCCAATCAATATCCACATCTTTACCTAGCAAGTCTACCTCTAAGTCATAGAGTGCATCCTTCATAACATTCATTTTATCTTCAATCGTCTTCAATATCTTACGTGAAGAAATCTTTCCGGCTCTAGACAAGTCTGAGTCAGAAACAACTATATTGGTAGGAAATCTTTTTCTCTGTCCCTTATGAGAAAGGACAATAGACACCTTTCTTGTCTTGTCTTGCTTTGGTTTTCCAAGCTCGTATGTTATTGTAGCCATAATATTTTTCCTTTAAATTTACAATATTTTGCGGCAATTTTGCGGAAAATGCGGCAATTTTGCGGCAATTTTACACTTTACTTGTAGTGCTCAGAGCCTACTTGTGGAATTTTAAAATCTTCTAATAAATCGTTTCTGTTTCATAAGCAAAAGTTCATCATACGTCCATAAACGCCTATTTCACAGACATTTATAAAGAAAAATGGTGAAACAACCTATACGATTATTTCACCATTTCTTGTTTATTTTTATAGTGATTCCGTTGGGGTTCGAACCCAAGACCCACAGCTTAGAAGGCTGTTGCTCTAATCCAACTGAGCTACGGAACCAACACTTTTAAATCGCAAACCAGCTAACCAATAACGCAATCAGCCACTTTTCTTATTTGCGGCTGCAAAGGTACATATATTTTTTGAATACACCAAACTTTTTCTCACTTTTTTCTTTTTTTATGCTTAAATATCGCAAAAAATAACTACCTTTGCATCCGTTAGGAGCAAGAAACTGCATTCTGACCCCGAAAGAGAAGAGATTTTTATAACGCATATTCAAACATAAAACATACGCAAATGAAAAAGTTAATCTTTTCAGTAGCCCTGCTCTCAGCAGCACTCTCTGCCAGCGCAGAAGAACATCCGCTCTGGATGCGCTACCCAGCCATCTCGCCCGATGGCACTACCATCGCCTTCGCTTATAAAGGCGACCTCTACAGTGTTTCTGTCAACGGCGGTGAAGCACGACAGCTCACAACCCATGCAGCCTTCGATTCGCATCCTGTATGGAGCCCTGACAGCAAGAAAATTGCCTTCCAGTCTAACCGCGAAGGAAGTCTCGACATCTTTGTAATCGATGCAAAAGGCGGTGCTCCTACCCGACTCACCACCAACAGCGGCAGCGAAACACCTATCGCCTTTGCAGACAACGACCATGTGCTCTACTCTGCCAGTCTGCAGCCTACAGCCCAGAGCATCATCTTCGGCGACAACACATTCCCACAAGTATATAAGGTAAGCACCAAGGGCGGAAGACCAGAACTCTTCTCTACCCTCACCATGGAGAATATCAGCATCGCCAAGAACGGCGACATTCTCTACCACGACAAAAAGGGATATGAAGACCCTTGGCGCAAACACCAGAAATCACCTATCGCACGCGACATCTGGCTGAAGAGTAACGGAAAGTTTACCAAGCAGACTACCTTTGCCGGCGAAGACCGCTCGCCAGTATGGACATCAGACGAGAAATCATTCTTCTATCTGAGCGAGCAGGACGGCACATTCAATATCTACCGCCGCAGCCTCAACAGTTCAAGCGACAAGCAGATTACCCACCACAAAGGCAATCCGGTAAGATTCCTCACCGCATCCAGCGCCGACCTGCTCTGCTACGGATATGATGGCGAAATCTACACCGTGAAAGAAGGTGGAGAGCCTCAGAAGGTGAACATCTCCATTACAACAGATAATGACGCTCCAAGCCTCGTACGTCAGATTAAAAGCTGGGGAGCTACAGAGATTTCCGTTTCGCCAGACGCCAAGGAAGTGGCTTTCGTGATGCATGGCGACGTATACGTAACTTCTGTAGAATACACCACTACCAAGCGCATTACCGACACACCGCAGCAGGAGCGCGACCTGAGTTTCTCGCCAGACGGCAGAGCCCTAGTCTATGCAGCCGAGCGCAACGGCGTATGGCAGATTTACCAGTCTAAGATCAAGAACGAGAAAGAGAAGAACTTCACCTACGCTACCGACATCGAGGAAGAGCAGTTGGTGAAAACAGGCGTTACATCACAGTATCCACAATACTCTCCTGACGGCAAGGAAGTGGCTTTCTTCGAAGACCGCGCTGCACTTCGCATCATCAATCTGAAATCGAAGGAAATCCGCACCGTGCTCGATGGCAAATACGTCTACTCTTACAGCGATGGAGACATCGCTTTCGAATGGTCACCAGACAGCAAATGGCTCCTTTCAACCTATATCGGCAACGGCGGCTGGAACAACCAGGATATTGCACTGGTAAAGGCTGACGGCAAGGAGGTTCACAACCTGACCAATTCCGGCTACAGCGACAGCAACGGCAAATGGGTGCTCGACGGCAAGGCAATGCTCTTCCAGAGCGACAGAGCCGGCTACCGCAGTCATGGAAGCTGGGGAGCAGAAGACGATGCCTACATCATGTTCTTCGACCTGGATGCCTACAACCGCTTCAACATGAGCAAGGAAGAAATAGAACTGGCTGACGCCAACAAGGACGAAAAGGAGAAGAAGGAAGACGAGAAGAAGGAAGAGGCTAAAAAGAAGGCTGACGAAAAGCAGAAGAAGACCGGAAAGATAGAGGTGGAAAAAGTGAAGCCACTGGAGCTGGACATCGAAAACTGCCGCGACAGAATCGTACGCCTCACCGCAAACTCTTCGCACATGGGCGATGCTGTGCTCTCTAAAGACGGCGACAAGCTCTACTACCAGGCAGCCTTCGAGGATGATTACGACCTCTGGCAGCACGACCTGAAGGACGGCTCTACCAAGCTCGTGATGAAGGGCGTAGGCCAGGGCAACCTGCAGACCGACAAGGATGTGAAGAACCTCTTCATCTGCAACGGAAGCAGCATCAAGAAGGTGGATCTGAGCGGATTCAGCACCAAGGACATCAGCTTTGAGGCTAACTTCAACTATAAGCCAGCCGAGGAGCGCCAGTATCTCTTCGACCACATATGGCGACAGGTGAAAGACAAGTTCTACGACCCTAAGATTCATGGTGTTGACTGGGAAGGTTACCGCAAGACCTATGAGAAGTTCCTGCCTTACATCAACAACAATTTCGACTTCCAGGAGATGTTGAGCGAAATGCTTGGCGAGCTGAACGCTTCGCATACAGGAGCCCGCTACTACGCTTCGAACAGCGCGCTTACCACCGCCAATCTGGGAGTATTCTTCGATCCTCAGTATCAGGGCGACGGCCTGAAGATTCAGGAGATTATCAAGCGTGGTCCTTTCGATGTGAAGAATACGGGCGTTACAGCCGGCAGCATCATCGAGAGCATCGACGGCGAGGAGATTAAAGCCGGAATGGACTACTTCCCATTGCTCGACGGAAAGGTTGGCAAGAATGTACGCCTCGGCATCAGAAACGCCAAGGGTAAGAAGATGGAGGTTACAGTGAAGGCTATCTCTCAGGGCAAACTCAACAACCTGCTCTACAAGCGATGGGTAGACCGCAACCGCGCTTTCGTTGACAGTATTTCGGGCGGACGCATCGCTTATGTTCACGTTAAGGCGATGGATTCGGAGAGTTTCCGCACCGTTTACAGCGAACTGCTGAGCGACAAGAACCGAAACAGAGACGCTGTAATCGTAGACGAGCGCCATAATGGTGGTGGCTGGTTGCACGATGATCTCTGCACCCTGCTCAACGGCAAGCAGTATCAGGAGTTTGTACCTCACGGTAAGGTAGTTGGCCGCGATCCATTCAACAAATGGGTGAAGCCATCTTGCGTCATGATCTGCGAGAACGATTACAGCAACGGTCACGGTTTCCCATGGGTTTACAAGGAACTCGGAATCGGTAAGCTGATCGGTGCTCCTGTAGCAGGAACCATGACAGCCGTATGGTGGGAAACGCTGATGGACAACACGCTAGTATTCGGTATTCCTCAGGTAGGCTGCCGCGACATGCGTGGCGTGTTCGGCGAGAACACCCAGCTGAACCCAGACATCGAGGTTTACAACAGTCCGGAAGATTTCATCAATGGCCATGATACCCAGCTCGAAAGAGCCGTAAAGGAAATGATGAAGAAATAAACAGAACGCCCTGCAGGGGGTCCAAAAGCCAAACCGCTTTTGTCCTTTGCAGGGCGATTTGTTTTTATATCTGACAACATTATTTATTAAACCTTATTAACCCACAATATCGGCGAAAACCCTTCTGTCATGACATAAAACCCTCTAAATCTTTACTTTTTTTCTTGAAAAGGGCGAAAAAGCAAGTGAAAAAGCCATAAAATAAAAAAAAATGAGTATCTTTGCAGAAAATAAAAACAAGATTATGGGATTATTCGGATTATTCAGCAACAAAAAGAAGGAAACTCTCGATAAGGGACTTGAAAAAACCAAGGAGAGTGTGTTTGGCAAACTGGCGCGCGCCGTTGCCGGAAAGTCTACCGTCGATGATGATGTGCTCGACGATCTCGAAGAGGTACTCATCACTTCAGACGTAGGTGTAGAAACCACGGTCAAGATTATCCGCCGCATCGAAGAACGTGTGGCCCGCGATAAATATGTTTCAACCAGCGAGCTCAACCGCATTCTGCGCGAGGAAATCGCCATTCTCCTCTCCGAGAATCACAGCGATGACCTGGCAGACTGGGAACTTCCTGCCGACCATAAGCCTTACGTTATCCTCGTAGTAGGCGTAAACGGCGTGGGCAAGACAACCACCATCGGCAAGCTGGCTTACCAGTTTAAGAAGGCTGGCAAGAAGGTTGTTCTGGGAGCTGCCGACACCTTCCGTGCCGCTGCCGTAGAGCAGATTTGCATCTGGGGCGAGCGCGTGGGTGTGCCTGTAGTGAAACAGCAGATGGGAAGCGACCCGGCAAGCGTGGCGTTCGACACCCTGCAGAGCGCCAAGGCAAACGGCGCCGACGTGGTGCTCATCGATACGGCAGGCCGACTGCACAACAAGGTGAACCTGATGAATGAGCTCAAGAAAATAAAGGAAGTGATGAAGAAGGTAATGCCTGAAGCACCAGACGAAGTAATGCTCGTGCTCGACGGAAGTACCGGACAGAATGCATTCGAGCAGGCTAAGCAGTTCTCTGCCGTTACCAACATCTCCTCGCTCGCCATCACCAAGCTCGACGGAACCGCTAAGGGCGGAGTTGTCATCGGCATCAGCGACCAGCTCAAGGTGCCTGTAAAATACATCGGACTGGGCGAAGGAATGGAAGATCTGCAGCTCTTCAACAAGACAGAATTCGTAGACTCTCTCTTTAAAAATTAGAAAATGAAGAAAAATCAGATAGATATTATTACCCTGGGCTGCTCGAAGAATCTCGTAGACAGCGAGTTGCTGATGAAGCAGTTTGAGGCAAACGGCTACCATTGCGTTCACGATTCCAAGCGCCCTCAGGGCGAGATAGCCGTCATCAATACGTGCGGATTCATTGAGGATGCAAAGCAGGAAAGCATCGACACCATCCTGGAGTTTATCCAGGCTAAAGAAGAAGGCCGACTCAGAAAGCTCTATGTAATGGGCTGCCTCTCGCAGCGCTACCAGAAGGAACTGGAAGAAGAAATGCCCGAAGTGGATAAGTTCTACGGCAAATTCAACTACAAGCAGCTTCTGCAGGAACTCGGCAAGGCGGAAGTTTCATCCTGCAACGGCCAGCGTCATCTTACCACTCCGCGCCATTATGCCTACATCAAGATAGCTGAGGGCTGCAACCGCCACTGTGCCTACTGCGCCATTCCTATCATCACCGGCAAGCACGTTTCCCGTCCGAAGGAAGAGATTCTGCAGGAGGTGCGCGAACTGGTAGCAGAAGGCGTGAAGGAGTTTCAGATTATCGCTCAGGAACTCACCTACTACGGCGTAGATATTGACGGCAAGCATCATATTACCGAACTCATCAGCGAGATGGCTGATATTCCGGGCGTGAAATGGATTCGCCTGCATTACGCTTATCCGAACCAGTTCCCAATGGATCTTCTGGACGTGATGCGCGAGAAGCCAAACGTATGCAAATATCTCGACATTGCCCTCCAGCACATCAGCGACCACATGCTCACCAGCATGCATCGCCACGTAACGAAGCAGGAAACCATCAATCTGCTGAAGGCCATCCGCGAACGCGTGCCAGGCATTCACATCCGCACTACGCTGATGGTTGGTTTTCCAGGCGAGACAGATGAGGATTTCCACGAACTCCTCGACTTCGTACGCGAACAGAGATTTGAGCGCATGGGCGCCTTTGCCTACTCTGAGGAAGAAGGAACCTACAGCGCCACCCACTACGAAGACAACGTGCCTGCCGAGGTAAAGCAGCGCCGGCTGGACGAACTGATGATTCTGCAGCAAGACATCAGCTCTGAGGTTGAGGCTGATAAGGTGGGCAAAACCATGACCGTTATCATTGACCGCAAGGAAGGCGATTACTACATCGGACGAACAGAGTTCTGCTCTCCGGAAGTAGACCCTGAGGTTCTGATCCGTGCCGATGAGAAGCGTCTGCGCGTGGGTAGTTTCTATCAGGTAGAAATTACTACAAGCGAGGAATTTGACCTCTATGGCAAGGTGGTGAAATAATCATTCTCTCCCCCATAGCCTGGAGTTTTAGAAATTTTGACTACATATTAAATAAATATGAACAATAAGGAATACATCGCTGAACTGGCTCAGCAAACCGGCTATTCGCAGGAAGACACCCAGAAGTTGGTGCGCAAGGCGATAGACGCTATGATTGCCGAGTTTGAGGATGGAGAAGCTGTCTCTATCCCCAATTTTGGCACCTTCGAAGTGAAGAAGCGCATGGAGCGAGTGGTGGTTAATCCTACTACCAAGAAGCGTCAGCTGGTGCCGCCTAAGTTGGTGTTGGGTTTCCGACCGGTAGCTTCGGTCAAGGAAAAACTAAAGAATGGAGGGGATGAGCAATGAGCAAATTCAGTTTAAATACACTCGGAAAACTGCTGGCAGATAAGAGCGGTCTGAGCCAGGTGGAAGCAGAACTCTTCATCCGAAAGATGTTTGATGTGTGCAACCAGGGACTCGAAGCCGACAAGCAGGTGAAGATAAAATGGCTGGGCACCTTTAAGGTACAGGCCACGAAAGACCGTGAAAGCATCAATGTGAACACGGGCGAGCGCTTCACCATTGAAGGCAGAGACAAACTCACCTTCACGCCTGACAACATCCTGAAAGAAATCGTGAACAAGCCATTCGCCCAATTTGAAACGGTGGTAGTAAATGACGGCGTAGATTTCGATGAAATAGATGAGAAGTTTGGAGAAGAACAGACAGAAGATGCTCCTGAACAAGTAATCGATTTTCTGGACGAAGAAAAAACTGCAACTCCAAATCCGGAGGTTGTCGTAATCGGATCTGAAAAGGAAAAGGAAAAAGAAGCCGAAGACGAACTGGCAAAGCAAATTGCTATTGAACAAGCTAAACTGGAAAAATTAAAACAAGCCCAACTGGAGCAGGAAAGAATACAGAAAGAAAAGCAAGAGCAGGAAAGACTGGAGCAGGAGAAACTTGAACAGGAAAGACTGGAGCAGGAAAGACTGAAGCAGGAAAGACTGGAGCAGGAGAAGCTTGAATTAGCCCAGCAACAGCAAGCCCTGAAAGCAGTTGTTGAACCAGCAGTACCTGCATCAGATGAATCTGAAGAAGAAGAAGAGAAGGAAGAAGAAGAAGAATCTTCCAATTCTCATCATATTGTTATTCCTCGCTATCTGGTCGTTGCAGTCTGTCTCATCGTAGTAGCTTTGATTGGCGGAATGGGATGGTTTGCCTTCAACTATGGTCAGATGACTGCCCAGCGCGATCATCTAGCCATGCAGCTAAACCAGTATCATCAGGCTCCAGCCAAGAAAGTCCCAGCCAAACCAGCTGCCGCCCCACTCTCTCAGGAACAGAAACTCCGCCAGAAAGCGATGGAAGACAGCATCCGTATGGCTAAAACTGCAGAAGCAGTAAAACTGGCTGAAAATTCGGATGAGGAAAGTGCTAACGCAGAAAAGGCTAAGCAGGCTGAAGCAAAGGCTAAGGCAGAAGCTAAAGATAAAGCCGAAGAAAAGGCTGCTTCGAAAATAGCATCATCCCAGTATGATAAGGACGCTCGCGTACGCACGGGAGCTTACCGAATCATAGGAGTTGCCCAGACCGTTACGGTTGGCGCCGGTCAGACCCTCGAACAGATTAGTACCCGCTATTTAGGTTCCGGCATGGAATGCTACGTAGAAGCCCTGAATGGTACAAGCACCGTAAAAGCCGGACAGAAAATCAAGATTCCGAAACTGGAATTGAAAAAGAAAAAGAAGTAAAGTACTGAACAAACAAAAATCGCCCTGTAAGAGCAAATATAATTTTGCACTTACAGGGCGACATTGTTTTATGTTAACATTACTTGCCCAACACTTCATCAAGCAATGTGTAGAAAGCAGGATCCTCACCAACAATAGTCTTGATAATCTTACCGTTAGCATCAATCACAATCTTTGTAGGGAAACCCTGAACAGCATAGTCGCTGAGAACCTTGCTGTCCTTCGGATTGTAAACATGAATCCATGGCAACTGGTGCTTCTCAACAGCAGCCTTCCACTTAGCCTCTGTATCATTACAATCTACACCAAGAATTTCAAACTTACCCTTGTACTTCTCGTAATACTCCTTCATCTTAGGCATTCCCTTGATGCACCATCCGCACCATGAACCCCAGAAATCGAGTACGACAATCTTGCCGCGAAGGCTGGAAAGCTTAAAATCATTTCCCTTAATATCCTTCAGCGTAAAGTCAGGAGCCTCAACACCGGCAGCCTGCACCTTCTTAGCCTTCTCCTCAGCCTCAGCACGCTGCTTAGCCATATCAATCATTGGCTGGTAGAAAGCCTTCATTCTGCCGTTCTTCACATTCTCAGAGAGCAAGCCCAGCAGTTTCTCCATCTTGCTGACATCATCAAACTGCTCGAAGATAGTAGCACAAGACTCATAATCAGGATGCTGTTTTACGAAATTGAAAATCTTATCGTCCTTTGCCTTTTGCAGGGCAGGAGCCTTCTGCTCATACTCTGCCATGATGGTCTGCTGGGTCTCACCATTCTTGATTCTCTGGTTCAGGGAAGCTTCGTAATCTCTCAACTCCTTATTAGCATTCTCCAGCAGAACATCTACTTCATGATACTGCTGATAGAACTTAGAACCCGAAATATCGAAGCGGGTCTTTGCATCGCCCTTAACTTCAGCCTTCTCGCCAGGAACACAAGGCAGGTTGAACATAAACTGACCTGCACCACGATAAGCTTCAGGTGAGAGGAAAACGTATCCGGCTACCTTATCAAGGTTTGCAGAATAGGTAAACTTGCCATTCTTCACCAAAACCGTATCCATCTTAACATTTCTGCCCTTGTAAACAAGTACAGAATCGGAATTGAAATTCTTCAAATCCACCTTCAACTGGAAGTTGCTCTTCTGAGCCATTGCAACGGTTGATGCAAGCATCAGAGCCGCAGATAAAATCGCTGTTTTCATTTTTCTTTTATTATATTTATTCTGATTACACCTTATTATATATAGGGAACGAAGAACGCCTAGTTCGTCGTCATCCTTATTCTTCATACTCGGTAGTATCCTCAATACCCGCCTCGGCCAAAGCCTCCTTGCGCTCAACGCAGGTTCCGCATTTGCCACAATGCTTCTCACCGCCCTTATAGCAGCTCCAGGTTTCAGCATAGTCAATGCCCAACTTCTTGCCTATCTCCGCAATCTGCCCTTTGGTAATATTCGTATAAGGAGCCACCACGCGCACATCAACGAACGTTCCTGCTTCTGCAGCCTCATCTATCGCCTTGATAAACTCCGGACGGCAGTCTGGGTAAATCGTATGATCGCCACCATGGTTAGCAATGAAAACTTTCTTCAGATTATTACTCTCAGCAATGCCGATGGCAATGCTCAGCATGATTCCATTACGGAAAGGAACCACCGTACTCTTCATATTATCAGCAGCATAATGACCTTCAGGAATCGCATCGGCACCTTCAAGAAGAGAACTCTTGAAATACTGATGCATGAAACCCAAATCTATCGTAATATGCTTGATTCCCAAACGCTCACAATGCATCTTGGCGAAAGGAATTTCACGCTCGTTATGATTACTTCCATAGTTAAAACTAATGCCGAGTGCAATCTCGTCTTTCTTGTCGTAGAGCAGCGTGATGCTATCCATGCCGCCGCTCACAATGATTACTGAATCCTTCATTTTATTTTGAATTTTGAAATTTGAACTGTATGATTACTATTTACTTCACCCGAACAGACAGCGGAATGCTTCTTCCACCTTCCTAACGGGATGAATTTCTATCTTATATTTTTTATGGTCGAAACCATGATTGTTGTACTTCGGAATGATGATGTGCTGGAATCCCAGTTTCTCAGCCTCAGCAATACGCTGCTCGATACGGCTCACCGGACGGACTTCACCGCTCAGACCTACCTCGCCTGCCATACACCAACCTTGCTCGATAGGCGTGTCAACATTGCTGCTTAATACGGCTGCCAATACACTCAAGTCCATGGCAGGATCGGTTACTCTCAATCCTCCGGCAATATTCAGGAACACGTCCTTCTGCATCAGTTTGAACCCCACACGTTTCTCTAGAACCGCCAGGAGCATGTTCAAACGGCGCTGGTCAAAGCCCGTTGCCGAACGTTGCGGGGTTCCATAGGCTGCTGTTGAAACCAAAGCCTGCGTCTCTACCAGGAACGGACGGACACCCTCGATGGCTGCGCTGATGGCAACACCCGAAAGCCCGTCATGATCTTCGGTAAGAAGCAACTCTGAAGGATTGCTCACCTGTCGGAGTCCGCCTTGCATCATCTCGTAGATTCCCAACTCAGAAGTACTTCCAAATCGGTTTTTGATGCTTCTCAAGATGCGGTACATATAATGCTGGTCGCCCTCAAACTGAATCACCGTATCTACGATGTGCTCCAGAATCTTTGGTCCGGCAAGCGTTCCCTCCTTATTAATATGTCCTATCAGAATAACCGGAATGCCACTCGTTTTGGCAAATCGGAGCAGGGAGGCTGCACACTCGCGAACTTGGGAAACAGAACCCGGCGAACTGTCTACTTCTTCCGTAGCAATAGTTTGGATAGAATCTATAACTATAAGCTGTGGAGCTACTTCCTGAATATGGCTGAATATTTTCTCCAACTGCGTTTCACAGAGAACCGTAATATGATCAAAGGCTCCTTCTGATGAAAGAGAAGCCGTTTTCAGAGTGTCCGCAGATGAACCCTCTCTGAGCATCACCTGTCCTTTAGCCAACCGGTCGGCACGGAGTTTAATCTGATGGGCACTCTCCTCTCCGCTCACATACAGGATGCGGCGGTCAGTCATGTTCAGAATAGTCTGCAAGGTGAGCGTACTCTTACCGATTCCCGGTTCACCGCCCAGGAGCGTAATGCTGCCAGGGACCATTCCGCCACCCAGCACACGGTTCAGCTCTTCGTCCCTCATATCGATGCGCGGTTCATCAATCGCAGAAATATCGCGAAGCTTCATCGGCGCAGCGTCATGCTCGCTGTGCTGCCCACCAAACATCGTGGCAACTCCACCATGACGCATGGTCATTCCGGCATTCTTCGCAGCCTGCGATCCGGAATCAGCAGCAATACGAATTTCCTTAAATGTATTCCATTGTCCGCAGCTAGGACATTTGCCCATCCATTTGGCACTTTCCTGTCCGCAATTGCTGCACACAAAAGCAATCTTATCTTTCGCCATTTTATCTCATTTATATGTAATAACGTTTTAACTGCGCACAAAGGTACTATTTATTATCGAAAAATCCAAAAAAAAAGTAATTTGTTAAGAATATATTTCATTTCTCTCCATTTTGTTTAACAAATCAGGCAGAAGGAAGCGCAAAACACGAATTTTGCAAACCCGATATAGCAAACAGACGATTTCATCTACTAAAAATCATAAAAACCGCTACTATATTTTGCTGATTCAAATATAATTTGTATCTTTGCCTTCGGTTTTTGAAACCAGCAGAAAGGTTTAGAACAATAAATTAGTACATAAACTAAATAAAATTTAGGTAAAATGAAAATTGAAGATTTTAACTTTGCCGGTCACAAGGCAATCGTGCGCGTTGACTTCAACGTGCCATTGGATGAAAATGGTAATGTAACAGACGACACTCGTATCCGCGGTGCCCTTCCTACATTGAAGAAGGTACTTGCAGACGGCGGTGCGCTCATCATGATGAGCCACATGGGTAAGCCAAAGGGCAAGGTTAAACCAGAGCTTTCTCTCTCTCAGATTGTTAAGAACGTATCAGACGCTCTCGGCGTAGACGTTAAGTTCGCTAAGGACTGCGGTAACGCTGATGCTGAGGCAGCTGCCTTGAAGCCAGGTGAGGCTCTCTTGCTCGAGAACCTCCGCTTCTATCCTGAAGAGGAAGGCAAGCCAGTTGGCGTTGAGAAGGGTACTCCAGAATTCGATGCTGCTAAGGCTGAGATGAAGGAGCGTCAGAAGAAGTTCGCTGCCAAGTTGGCTTCTTACGCTGACGTATATGTAATGGACGCATTCGGTACAGCTCACCGCAAGCACGCTTCTACAGCTGTCATCGCTGATTCTTTCGACAAGGATCACAAGATGCTCGGTTTCTTGATGGAGAAGGAAGTTAAGGCTGTTGACGCAGTTCTCGGCAACATCAAGCGCCCATTTACAGCTATCATGGGTGGTTCTAAGGTTTCTACTAAGATCGGTATCATCGAGAACCTGTTGACTAAGGTTGACAACCTGATTCTCTGCGGTGGTATGACTTATACATTCTCTAAGGCTCTCGGCGGCAAGATTGGTATGTCTATCTGCGAGGATGACAAACTCGACGTTGCTCTCGACGTAATCAAGAAGGCTAAGGAGAACGGTGTAAACCTCGTACTCGGCACAGACTCTATCTGCGGTGACGACTTCAAGAACGATTGCAATACTCAGGTTTGCCCATCTAACAACATCCCTGACGGATGGGAGGGTATGGACGCAGGTCCTGAGACTCGCAAGGCTTTCGCAGCTGCCATCAAGGGTGCCAAGACTATCCTCTGGAATGGTCCTGCAGGTGTATTCGAGTTCGACAACTTCGCTGGTGGTTCTAAGGCTATTGCTGACGCAATCGCTGAGGCTACTAAGGAAGGTGCATTCTCACTCATCGGTGGTGGTGACTCTGTAGCTTGTATCAACAAGTTCGGTTTGGCTGATCAGGTTTCTTACATCTCTACAGGTGGTGGTGCTCTCCTCGAGGCTATCGAGGGTAAGGTATTGCCAGGTGTAGCAGCTATCGAGAAGTAATCTCATGTCAAAAAGAAAGCCATTTGCAAAAAGGGCTTGATTTTTTACAAGAAAAAATAGGTTGGAGGGCATCCTATGTGATGTCCTCCAATTTTCAGTTTTAACTGAATCCCCTAATAATCTACAGATTCTCTCTATAAACAGAACTGTATCTTTCATTTAAAACAAGCAACAGAAAACATAAATTCTAAAATAATTTGATAAACTACAGGAATATAATTTTCTGATTTTAAAACGAATACATGGATTGGATTGTTAATCTCTTCACCAATACCGAGTCGGTAGCTCACATCGCCCTACTCTACGCTATCGTGATAGCTATTGGTGTTTACCTCGGAAAGCTAAAGATTGGCGGCATTTCGTTAGGCGTCACCTTCGTACTCTTCGCAGGTATTTTGGCTGGCCACGTTGGCTTCACCGGTCCAAAGGAAATTCTCACTTTCGTGCAAGACTTCGGCCTGATCCTCTTCGTCTTCATGATTGGTCTCCAGGTAGGACCTGGCTTCTTCGAGAGTTTCAAGAAAGGTGGTGTTACGCTCAACATGCTTTCGGCTAGCGCTATTCTGCTCAACATCCTCGTGATGTTTGGTTGCTATTATCTCTTCTTTGATACGAGCAACCCTAACAACCTGCCTATGATGATAGGTACACTCTATGGTGCGGTTACCAATACTCCGGGTCTTGGTGCAGCCAACGAGGCTTTGCTCAGCGTCTTCCCTAATGGCGCTCCAAGTATTGCCAATGGTTATGCTTGTGCTTATCCTCTTGGTGTAGTGGGCATTATCGGTGCTACTATCCTTATCAAGTACATCTGTAAGATTAATACTGCTGATGAGGAAGAACAGCTTAACGAAGAAGATGCTGCCAACCCACACGCTAAGGCCCACAACATGCACTTGCGCGTGGAGAATGCTTACATTACAGGCAGAACGCTGAGAGAAGTTTCTGAGTTCTTGAACCGTGACATTGTATGTTCACGACTGCTCCACAATGGCGAGGTGAGTATTCCTAACAGCAAGACTAAATTTGAGGTTGGAGATGAATTGCTCGTTGTATGTGCAGAGGCTGATGCTGAAGCCATCAAGGCTTTCATCGGACCAGAGGTTGAAGCTGAATGGGACCGCGAGAAGGATGAAGTACAGCACTTTGTTTCTCGCCGCATCATCGTTACCCGTCCGGAAATGAACGGTAAGACCTTGGGTAAGATGCACTTCTCCAGCGTATACGGCGTTAACGTAACCCGTATTTCCCGTCAGGGAATGGACATCTTTGCAGGTAGAAACCACCACTTCCACGTAGGTGATAAGATTCTGGTTGTAGGTCCTGAAGAGAATGTGAACCGTGTGGCTGAAATCATGGGTAACTCTGTAAAGCGCCTCGATGCGCCTAACATTGCTACTATCTTCGTAGGCATTATGATAGGTATTATCTTCGGTTCTCTCCCATTTGCCATTCCGGGAATGCCGGTGCCTTTGAAGTTGGGTATTGCCGGAGGTCCGCTTATCATCGCCATCCTCATCGGCCGTTTCGGCTATCGCATGAAGCTGGTAACTTATACGACGACTTCGGCTAATATGATGCTGCGAGAAATAGGACTTGTACTCTTCCTGGCGAGTGTGGGAATCAAGGCTGGTGCCGGATTCTGGGACACAGTAGTACAGGGTGACGGTTTGAAATATGTGGGATGTGGTTTCCTCATCACCGTTATTCCTATCCTCATCATCGGTACGATTGCCCGCCTGAAGTTTAAGTTCAACTACTTCACCATCATGGGTATGCTCGCCGGTACTTACACAGACCCTCCTGCATTGGCTTATGCAAATGCTTCTTGTTCAAAGGAGGCTCCAGCTGTAGGATACTCTACGGTTTATCCATTGAGCATGTTCCTCCGTATCTTTACAGCCCAGATTGTGGTGCTGTTCTTCTGCGGAGCGTAAGACTTACAAAAGTTAACAAAACAACTGGAAATAGTTATAAATTATAAAAGAGGTGCACAATGACTAAAAATTGTGCACCTTTTTTGTTGTCTTTTCAGAAATTCTTCGTACCTTTGAGCACAAGAAACAAACCTAATGAATCTTCTAGGAACAGCTATCGTTCCTATATGATGCAGATTTTTTCGAAATATGAAACAATAACCCTATAAACGTTAGTAAGCGTATGAAGAAATTGGGATTTCTGATAACCATGCTAGTCATCACGTCCTTGCCCGCTTGGAGTCAAGGAGCCAAAAGTATCCGTATTACGGAGGTGATGACCGACAACCGTACCAATCTTGTAGATGAGTACGGGCAGCACAAACCATGGGTGGAATTGAGCAATTCCTCCTTTACCACGTATAATGTGCGTGGTATGTTCCTAACCACCGACCGAAGGGTTCTCGACAAGAAAATGTCGCCTGAAGCTCGCCGACAGTTGATGTGTCCATTGCCTAACAATGAACCACGAACCACACTGGGAGGCAAGAAGAGCATCGTTATCTTCGACAGCAGTTCCTGGTACCAGGATGGCAGGAACCGACAACATTGGAAGGCAAAGAATTCTTCCAACTCGGGACCTTTTCATCTCAATCTTATTCTACAGGAAAAGATGCCCAACTGGATAGCACTCTATGACGGAAATGCCGTTGACCTGATAGACTCCGTAAGCGTGCCAGTGTTGGCTGCCGATGAGAGTTTTGAACTGAGTAAGGACTTCAAGACATGGGAGAAAGCCATTGCCGGATCAGTAACTCCAGGCTATCTGCCTCAAAACACAGGTTTGAGTAAAGCCCAGCAATTAAAGAAAAGCGACCCATACGGAATAGGAATCGCTGTACTTTCAATGGGAATCGTATTTGCCTGCCTTGCTCTCCTCTTCATCGTGTTCTGGTTTTTCGGAGCCTACATGAAACATAAACAGCGCATCGCCCGTGCTACTGAGAAGCACGCCACCTTATTATATAAGACAGGAAAGAAGACCATCGAGGTTACTCATGACCTCAGTCATAAGACCAACGTGATTCTGAAAGATGGTTTAGAAACCAAGGGTATTGATAAGGAGATTTACATGGCAGTCATCTCCCTTGCACTACAGGAATATCTGGAAGATGTTCATGATGTAGAATCCGGCATTATCACCATCAAGCCCAAACAGACCAGATGGAATGCTCCGAAATTCAACAACAACAATAACAACGTTAAAATATAGAAACTATGGCAAAGTACGAATATAAAGTTAAAGGCGTAGATTACGTCGTTGAAATACAGGATATTGAAGGCAATATCGCCAATGTAACCGTGAATGGAATTCCATTCGAAGTGGAAATGAAACAGCCGGTTAAGAGTAGTAAGCAGAAAGTAAAGTTAAGTGATGGACAAAACAACATTTCTGCCAGCTCTGTTGCAAGCGCAGGTTCTGCTGCAGGTTCAAGTTCTGCAGCAAGTTCTGATTCTGCTTCATCAAGCAAACAGGCAACTCCTGCTGCAGGCAAGCCAGTGGTAGCTCCTCTGCCTGGCACCATCAACGAAATCAAGGTAAAAGTTGGTGACAAGGTGAACGCAGGCGATACTGTTGTCGTTCTCGAAGCTATGAAGATGCAGAACAACATCGATGCAGAAACCTCGGGAACCATTGCCAGCATCAACGTGAATAAGGGAGACGCTGTGATGGAAGGAGACACGCTTGTGACAATCGCTTAATAAGCGATAAAGTAGGAACAACTATGATTACTCTTCCAATCAAAAGACTAATCATAAAGTTCAATATTCAACTTTCAAAGTTCAAAGTAAATCAATGTCTAACTTTCAAAGTTCAAAGTAAATTATGGATTTCATCATACAAAACTTCAATGAGTTTCTTACCTTTACGGGCTTTGCCAACGCCTCGGCAGGAAACCTCATCATGATTCTGGTGGGAGCACTCTTTATCTGGCTCGCCATCAAGAAAGATTTTGAGCCGCTGCTCCTGGTTCCTATCGGATTGGGAATCATTCTTGGCAACATTCCATTCCGTGCCGATGCAGGACTCGAAATAGGTTTATACGAAGACAACTCCGTTCTGAACATCTTCTACCAGGGAGTGAAACAGGGCTGGTACCCGCCACTCGTATTCCTGGGCATTGGAGCCATGACCGACTTCTCTGCGCTCATTTCCAACCCGAAGCTCATCCTGATTGGAGCCGCTGCCCAATTTGGAATCTTCGGCGCATATATGATTGCACTGGCTCTGGGATTCGAACCTAACCAGGCAGCTGGCATTGCCATTATCGGAGGAGCAGACGGACCAACCGCCATCTTCCTGAGCAGTAAACTGAGTCCGAACCTCATGGGAGCCATTGCGGTTTGCGCCTACTCTTACATGGCACTGGTGCCTGTAATCCAGCCACCTTTGATGCGACTGCTTACAACCAAGAAAGAGCGCGTCATCAAGATGAAACCGGCACGTCAGGTTTCACAGACCGAAAAGATTCTCTTCCCTATCATCGGTCTGCTGCTCACCACCTTCATCGTTCCATCCGGTTTGCCATTATTAGGAATGCTGTTCTTCGGAAATCTTCTGAAAGAGAGTGGAAAGACAACCCGACTCGCCAAGACAGCAAGCAGCAGCTTGAATGATATTGTCGTTATCCTCCTCGGCCTGACCGTAGGCTGTTCTACCCAGGCTTCAGAGTTCCTGACATTAAACACCATCAAAATCTTTGCTCTCGGTGCTCTTGCTTTCATCATCGCATCGGCAAGCGGAATATTATTCGTCAAGCTGATAAATCTCTTCTTGCCAAAAGGCAAGAAACTGAACCCACTTATCGGAAACGCCGGAGTGAGTGCCGTACCAATGAGTGCACGCATCTCCAACAACCTAGGTCTGGAATACGACCGCCACAACTTCCTCCTCATGCACGCCATGGGACCAAACGTTGCGGGAGTCATCGGTTCTGCTGTTGCAGCCGGAGCTTTGCTGGGATTCTTCAATTAAAAGTTGAGCCTTCAAGCTACCCCTCCAGGATAAACACATAAAAAAGAATCGCCCTGAAAGGACAAAAGCATCTTACATCCAATGCTTTCCCTTTCAGGGCGACTTTTTTATTTCTTTTTTTAGCTCTTAACCCGCATTCTCATTTTTCCTTCAAAGGAAATGATAACCTCAACCTGATAACTCAAACTGCTGTCAGGCATTGCCAGAACAGCAAGATAATGAATGCCAGATTCATCTATCTTATTGAATACGATGTCGCTCAATATAGACTGGTCCAAGAAAGAAGCAGGAACCTGCTTATCGAAATCCTTCTTATGAAAATCACGAGAGAACAGACAGTTGGCACCATGATAAACATGCAAGTTCACAATATTATCATAATAAACATTGTCTACCTCAACACCATCATCATTATAAGAACTCTTGTAGACCTTATAACTTGTTGGGTTAACCTGTACGTAGAGATGATATTTCTCATCGCCCCTTACAACCACCGTATCACGTTTAATCAGCGTATTCTGATTCAGCGCCACGGAAGCATGGTTGTGGATAAACTGCTGCAAATAAGACTTATCTTCCGTCTTCACCAGCTTAACCACATCCCCATTCTGCACTTTAAACTGGAAAATATGCTCAGCCTGTTTTACAATCGGATATTTTGCAAGATTAGCACCCTTCATTACAAGCGTATCGCCAGCAATGTAGAAGTAGACAGGCTGACTGGTTGAATCAGGATAATAAATCGTATCGCCTTTTACGCGGAACGCCACATCATCCTCATCGTCATCGTTCAACCAAATGCCTTGCAACATCTTCTTAGCCGCAGTATCTTCCTTCACTTCCTGTTGCTTTTCGACCTTCTGCCCACAAGCAACAAGAGTCAAGATACAACTGAGCAGCCATAAATTAACTATCTTTTTCATGATGAGTTCTTTAAATAAATTAATCGGTAAAAGCTGATGCTAATTCTACTCGAAATAATCAGCCTCTTCGAAAGACTTTGCCTTGGTTCTGTCTTTTTCTGACGTAAGCACCTCAACTCCTTCAATAGGCCATTTTATTCCGATAGTAGGATCATCCCAATGAATACTGGCTTCGTAATCAGGAGCATAAACATTATCTACTTTATAAGTAAAGATGACTTCGTCACTCAGTACCAGGAAACCATGGGCAAAACCGCGAGGAATGAAAAACTGACGTTTGTTCTCTCCACTCAGTTCAACCATTACATATTTACCGAAAGTCTTACTGCCCTTTCTCAAGTCAACAGCTACATCCAGCACGCGGCCTTTGATGACACGCACCAACTTAGCCTGCGAGAATTCACCTTTCTGATAGTGCAAACCTCTGAGCACACCACGAGCCGACATCGATTCATTGTCTTGCACAAACTCCACATGCCCTCCAACGTGAGCATCAAAGTCAGCCTGCTTCCATGCTTCAAAGAAATAGCCGCGAGCATCTTCAAATACCCGAGGTTCTATCAGCCAGACTCCTTCAATTTCTGTCTCTGTATATTTCATTGATTTATACCTTATTTATTTTAGGCACAAAGGTAATACTTTTTCCCGAAACGACAAAACAAATTAGACTTTTTATGATTTCATCGAAAATTTTCTCTATTTTCTGTTGGTCATTTCCGAAAAAATCACTACCTTTGCAAACGTGAATAGACTAGAAAGACATATAGAGATCCTACTTTTGAGCAACGATTGCGTGATTGTCCCAGGATTTGGTGGCTTCATGGCTCATCATGTAGATGCGCGTTACGATGGCAGAGACAGCATGTTTCTGCCACCGCTGAGAACTATTGGCTTTAACCCACAGCTCCAGATGAACGATTCTCTCCTTGCACTTTCGTATGTTGAAGCATACGACATCAGCTATCCGGAAGCTTTGAACCGAATTGCTGATGAAGTGACAGAGATGCGTCAGACTCTGGAGAATTCAGGAAAATTTGAACTGAATGATATTGGCACCATCATATTGAACGAAGACGGAAATTATACCTTCGAACCATGCGAGGCGGGCATTCTTACCCCTGAGTTGTATGGTTTGGGTGGCTTAAACATGCTCCCACTCGCGCAGATTTCTGCAGAAGAGGTTCAGAAGGCTGAAGATTCTGCTGCTTCAATCATAGAAATGCCAGCAAAGACAGTAGAAAACAATCGTACAGAAAGCGAAGTCAAGAATCAGGATAGTAACCAGAAGATGGAGAGTGGACTCTCTGTCAACAATTCTGTATTCGTTAACGAAGAAGAATCAAATGCCGAATTCATCAGCATCAAGAAGAGCTGGTTGCGCAATATTGCAGCAGCCTGCATCGCTCTCATTGCATTCTTCACCTACTCTTCTCCATTGGGAACCCCAACCGTTCAGAAGAGCCAAATCGACACAGGCATGCTGAACCGCATCATGCCTAAGGAGATTAATAAGGTTGCGCAACCTCAAGAACTGGTTCTTAGTACAGAATCACAGGCAGAAGAGAGCATTCCTGCCAAGTCTGTCAACATGACTCAGGACAACGAATTGCAAACAGCTTCTTCTTACTATAGCATCGTTTTGGCAAGTCGTGTTACCAAGCGCAATGCTGCGAGCTATGCTGAACTTCTCCAAAACAAGGGATTCAAGGAAGCTAGGGTGTTAATTACGGATAATAATGTAAAAGTTATATACGGAACATACTCTACCGAGGGCGAAGCTTATACTGCTCTCAACCGTTTACACAACTATGATGCTTTTACTGACGGATGGATTACGAAAGTGAAAGAATAGTTGATAGTTAAGAGTTTGTAGCTTATAGCTAGAACAAATAGCAAGGAGTATCGGAAACTTCTACAACACATTATTATAATAAAGACAGAAAAGTAAGAAAAAGAATATGAAAAGAGTACGTTGTCCTAAATGCGATAATTTTATCACCTTCGATGAGACCAAGTATCAGGCAGGCCAGAGTCTCGTTTTCGTTTGTCCTAATTGCAATAAGCAGTTTGGCATCCGAATGGGAGTTTCCAAGCTCCGCGAAACTCGCAAGGAGGAAAAACTTGACGAGAATGCCAACGAGAAGGGATACGGTTCTATCGTTGTCATCGAGAACGTATTCGCTTACAAACAGGTCATCCCGCTCCAGTTAGGCGACAACATCATCGGCCGCTACATGAAGAACAGCGGAATCAACTGCCCTATCGAAACCGTAGACCCAAGCGTTGACATGAACCATTGCGTAATCAACGTTAGCCGCGACAAGAAAGGAAAATTGAAATATGTACTCCGCGATGGACCAAGTTATACAGGAACTTTCGTTGACAATGAGATTCTGGGTGACAGAGAACGCCGCGTTATCGAAGACGGAACCCTGTTCACCATCGGAGCAACTTCTATCATTCTCCGCACAGCAGACAGTGAAGAAGAAAACTAAGAAATTTCGATTATCAAAATAAACACTTCAAAAGGAGCAATTAGATGTTGGTTTACATTCAATTGCTCCTTTTTCACTTAACGGAAACGTAAAAACACGCCATATTTCTAACTTTCTGAAAGAAATCTACTATATTTCGTAATCTTTTTGCTTTTATTTTCTTTAAATTAAAAGAAAATGTGTACCTTTGCATCGAAAAATAAGAAATAGAAACGAATTACGTTAGGTTATGGATGTAGCAATCGTAAAATATAATGCCGGAAATATCTATTCCGTAGTCAACGCCATGAAGCGTTTAGGCATCGAACCTGTACTTACAGATGATGCAGAAATGCTCCAGAAGGCTGACCGCGTTCTCTTCCCAGGACAAGGCCAGGCAAGAGAAGCAATGGAATATCTGAAGGCTCATCAGCTTGATCAAGTAATCAAGAACTTGAAGCAACCCGTCCTGGGCATTTGTGTAGGACAGCAACTCTTGTGCCGCCATTCGGAAGAAGGTGACGTAGATTGCATCGGAATCTTTGATGTAGATGTAAAGCGATTCCTGCCTCAGAAACACGAAGACAAGGTGCCTGCTATGGGTTGGAATGAAATCTATGATTTGAAGACTGACCTTTATAAGGGGTTCGGAAACAGAATGGATTCTGACTCAGACAAGTCTACCGCTGATGCACTGCTTCATCCCTACTCCTATTTCGTACATAGTTATTATGTGCCACTCTGCGAGGAGACCATTGCCAAGGCAGAATACATTCTTCCTTATAGCGCATCGCTCCACAAAGATAATTTCTATACCTGCCAGTTCCATCCGGAAAAGAGCGGAAAGGTGGGAGAACGGATTTTAAAGAATTTTTTAGAGATAAAATAAAAGAGAAAATACAAATATGATAGAATTAATTCCAGCTATCGACTTGATAAATGGCCAGTGTGTTCGTCTTACCAAAGGCGATTACGACCAGAAGAAGGTTTACAATGACAATCCTGCCGAGATTGCAAAACAGTTTGAGCAGATGGGCTTCAAACGCCTTCATGTAGTAGACCTCGATGGAGCCAAGTCAAAGCACATCGTAAATGATGCGGTGTTGAAGGCCATTACCACAGAAACCTCTCTCGTGGTTGATTTCGGTGGCGGAATCAAGACCGAAGAAGATATTGAGAAAGCTTTTGCTGCAGGAGCAAGCATGGTTACAGTGGGCAGCATTGCCGTCACCAATCCTGAACTCTTCATGCAATGGCTAGACAAGTATGGAGCCGACCGCCTGATTCTGGGAGCCGACGTAAGAAACGGAAAGATTTCTATCAACGGATGGAAAGAAGATTCTTCTGAAGATCTCCTTCCTTTCCTGAAAAAGTACATCGATAAAGGAGTACGCTATGTTCTCTGCACAGAAATCAGCAAAGACGGAACGCTGCAGGGACCTGCCATAGAACTCTACAAAGAAGTAATGGCTGCCTATCCTCAACTGCATCTTATCGCCTCAGGCGGAGTGAGTTGCAACGAAGACATCGAAGCATTGGAAACTGCAGGAATTCCTGCCGTAGTATTTGGAAAAGCTTTCTACGAAGGGAAAATCGATGTTAAGAAACTAGTTAATAGTTAAATAGTTGACAGTTAATATTAATAGCTGACAGTTGATTGCTCGGAGCTATTCTCGACACGCCCTGTAAGGGCAAAAGCTTCAATCGATAAGAATTAAAATACAATGGTGAAAATTCAAAGTAAAAGCAAAGGATTAGCTAAACGAATCGTTCCTTGTCTTGATGTAAAGAACGGCGAGACGGTAAAGGGAACCAATTTCGTAAACCTTCGCAGCGCTGGTGACCCGGTAGAACTGGGAAAAGCTTATAGCGATGCTGGAGCCGATGAGCTCGTATTCCTCGATATTACAGCGAGTTTCGAAGAGCGCAAAACCTTTACGGATATGGTAACCCGCGTGGCTGCCGAAATCAATATCCCATTTACTGTGGGAGGTGGAATCAATGAACTCAAAGATGTTGACCGCCTGCTCAACGCAGGAGCCGACAAGGTTAGCATCAACAGTGCTGCCATCCGACATCCGGAGCTCATCGATGAAATTGCCAACCATTATGGCTCACAGGTTTGCGTATGCGCCATTGATGCACGTCTCGATTCTGACGGCTGGCACTGTTATGTAAAAGGCGGAAGAGAACGGGTGGAACTAGGACTGTTTGACTGGGCTAAGGAAGTAGCCGACCGGGGGGCCGGTGAAATTCTCTTTACCAGTATGGATCATGACGGTGTGAAACAGGGATTCGCAAACGAAGCCCTCGCCCGTCTTGCTGAAGAAGTAAGCATTCCTATCATCGCCTCAGGAGGTGCAGGAAAAATGGAGCATTTCCGCGATGCGTTCACCCAAGGCAAGGCAGATGCTGCCCTGGCAGCCAGCGTGTTCCACTTTGGCGAGATTGCCATTCCTGACCTCAAGAAATACCTGAGAGAAGAAGGAATCAACGTGAGAATATAGAACACGGGGAATATAATAATGTAAGAAAATAAAAACAAGATAAAATGGAAATAGATTTCGAAAAATTAGGCGGACTGGCTCCTGCCATCATCCAAGACGCAGTTACAAAGAACGTCTTGATGCTTGGCTTCATGAATCAGGAAGCATACGATAAGACAATAGCAACCAAAAAGGTAACATTCTGGAGCCGTTCACGCAACTGCCTCTGGACAAAAGGTGAAACATCAGGCAACTTCCTGAATCTCGTTAGCATTCAGAACGACTGCGATAACGACACCTTGCTGGTTAAGGTTCACCCAGATGGTCCAACCTGCCACAAAGGTACAGACACCTGCTGGGCAGAAGAAAATACACTCAACCCAATCCTCTTTCTCTCAGAGCTTCAGGACTTCATCAACAAGCGCCACGAAGAAATGCCAGAGGGAAGCTACACTACCAGCCTCTTCAAGAAAGGCGTTAACAAAATGGCACAAAAGGTTGGAGAAGAAGCTGTTGAAACCATTATCGAAGCCACAAACGGCAACAACGAGAAACTCATTTACGAGAGTTCAGACCTTCTCTATCACCTCATCGTTCTGCTCACAAGCAAGGGCTTGAGAATAGAAGATGTTGTGAAAGAACTTCAGATGCGTCACGATCCGGAATGGGATAAGAAACGCCGCGTTGCCAAGAGCAAGGGCGAAATGAAATAACAAACTAACATTAAGGAGAAAAAAATAGAAGATGTTAATAGATTATCAGAACGTCAGCATATATCAGGCCGACAAGTGCGTGCTCCAAAACATCAATTTCCATATTGACGAAGGAGAATTTGCCTACCTTATTGGAAAAGTCGGCTCTGGTAAAAGTTCGCTATTAAAGACACTTTATTGCGAACTAGATCTTGTAGAAGGCGAAACCGAGAAGGCTGAAATTCTCGGCAGAGACCTCAAAACTATAAGGCGAAAGGAGATTCCGGCTCTGCGTAAGGAATTGGGAATCATCTTTCAGGATTTCCAGCTGCTACACGACCGCACCGTTCGCAAGAACTTTGAATTCGTACTCAAGGCAACAGGCTGGAAAAACAAAAAAGACAGAGAAAAGCGTATCGAAGAGGTGCTCAACGAAGTAGGCATGATTGATAAAATCGACAAGATGCCTCATGAGCTCTCAGGTGGTGAGCAGCAGCGTGTAGCCATCGCCCGCGCCATTCTCAATAATCCTAAAATCATCATCGCCGATGAGCCTACAGGCAATCTCGACCCAGAGACTGCCAGTAACATCGTGAGTCTGCTGAAAGACATCACCAAACAAGGCACAGCTGTTGTGATGACAACCCATAACATCCCGATGCTCGACAAATTCCCAGGCATCGTTTACCGCTGTAAGGAAGGTGTGCTCTACGACGTAACCAACGAGTACAACCACATCGACCTCACAGAGGATGGAGAAGATAATTAAGTGAAATAATTAAATAAAATTACGACTATGAAGGTAATGAAATTCGGAGGTACTTCTGTAGGCTCACCAGAGCGCATGAAGGGAGTAGCCTCTTTGGTTACAGAATCAGGTGAACCAACTTTCATCGTATTGTCTGCGATGAGCGGTACAACAAACTCTCTCGTTGAGATCTCTGACTATCTTTACAAGAAGAATCCAGAGGGCGCCAACGAGGTAATCAACAACTTGGAGAAGAAATACATGCAGCATGTAGAAGAACTCTACTCTACCGAGGAGATGAAAAATACGACTCGTGAGTTCTTGCAGGGCGAATTCAACTATCTCCGCTCATTCACCAAAGACCTCTTCACTTCTTTCGAGGAGAAGAGCATCGTGGCTCAGGGCGAGATGATGAGCACCAACATGGTTGTAAACTACTTGAAGGAACAGGGTGTAAAGGCCGTATTGCTCAGTGCATTAGACTTTATGCGCACTGACAAGAACGCAGAACCGGATCCTCAGTACATCAAGGAGAAGTTGGCTGCTATCATGGAGCAGAACCAGGGCTATCAGATTTACATCACTCAGGGATTCATCTGCCGCAACGCATACGGCGAGGTTGACAATCTGCAGCGTGGCGGTAGCGACTACACCGCATCTCTTATCGGTGCAGCTCTCCCAGCTGACGAAATTCAGATCTGGACCGATATCGACGGAATGCACAACAACGACCCTCGTGTCGTAGAGCACACTGAGGCAGTACGCCAGTTGAACTTCGAGGAGGCTGCAGAGTTGGCTTACTTCGGTGCCAAGATTCTCCACCCTACCTGTGTTCAGCCAGCTAAGTATGCAGGCATCCCTGTACGCTTGAAGAACACCATGGATCCTAAGGCCGACGGTACAATCATCGACAATGTCATCGTACGCGGCAAGATCAAGGCTGTTGCTGCCAAGGACAACATCACAGCCATCAAAATCAAGAGTAGCCGCATGTTGCTCGCTACAGGTTTCCTACGCAAGGTATTCGAAATCTTCGAGAGCTATCAGACTCCAATTGATATGATTGCCACTTCTGAGGTGGGTGTCAGCATGAGTATTGATAATGATTCTCATCTTAACGACATCGTAAATGAGCTGAAGAAATATGGTACAGTAACTGTTGATTCTGATATGTGCATCATCTGCGTTGTAGGTGATTTGGACTGGAGCAACGTTGGCTTCGAGACCATCGCTACCGATGCGATGAAGAACATTCCTGTACGCATGATTTCTTATGGTGGTTCTAACTACAACATCTCATTCCTCATCAGAGAGAAAGATAAGAAGCAGGCATTGCAGAACTTGAGCAACGTATTGTTCGAGAAGAAGTAATGCAAATGAAAACGAAGAGTGAAAAGTGAAGAATTCGTATGTAATGCTTCCTATCCACTCTTCGTTGGAAATTCTGATTTACTATAAATTGGATATTCTGATTTAACTATAATAAGGTATTAATTTAAGATTAAGCGAAATGAAAGGTACATTTCCGATAGATAAGTTTCAGGAGATACAGACTCCGTTCTACTATTACGACACCAATGTGTTGCGCCAGACATTGAAAACCATCAATGAAGAGGCTGGCAAGCACGAGGGATTTGAAGTGCACTATGCCGTAAAGGCAAATGCTAACCCTAAGGTGCTCAATATCATCTGTCAGGCTGGTTTAGGAGCCGACTGTGTGAGCGGAGGAGAAATTCAGGCAGCCATCAAAGCCGGATTTCCAGCCAGCAAGATTGTTTACGCTGGTGTAGGCAAAAGCGATTGGGAAATCAACCTCGGATTGGAGAAAGGCATCTTCTGCTTCAATGTAGAGAGTATTCCGGAGTTGGAAATCATCAATGAACTGGCTGAAAAACAGAATAAGATTGCGCAGGTTTGTTTCCGCATCAATCCGGATGTCGGCGCCCATACGCATGCAAACATCACAACAGGTCTGGCAGAAAACAAGTTCGGAATTGCCATGCGCGACATGGAAGCCGTAATCGAAGAGGCTGCCAAGATGAAGAACATCCAGTTCCTCGGACTGCACTTCCACATCGGAAGCCAGATCCTCGACATGGGGGATTTCGAGGCACTCTGCAACCGTATCAACGAACTTCAGAACCAGCTTGAAGCACATCACATCGTTGTGAAGAACATCAATGTGGGAGGCGGATTGGGCATTGACTATAATCATCCAAACCGACAGCCAATCCCTAATTTCAAGGATTATTTCGATACATACGCAAAGAAACTGAAGTTGCGCGATGGTCAGAAGCTTCACTTCGAGTTGGGTCGCGCTGTAGTGGGTCAGATGGGTTCTCTCATCACCAAGACACTCTACATCAAGCAGGGCACAGCCAAGCAGTTTGCCATTGTGGATGCAGGAATGACCGACCTTATCCGTCCAGCTCTCTATCAGGCTTACCATAAGATTGAAAACATCTCAAGCGATGAACCTGTAGAAACTTACGACGTAGTAGGTCCTATCTGCGAATCAAGCGATGTCTTCGGCAAGGCTGTCGACATCAACAAAGCCCATCGCGGCGACCTCATCGCCCTCCGCTCAGCCGGAGCCTATGGTGAGATTATGGCGAGCCAGTATAACTGTCGCCAGTTGCCAAAGGGGTATATTACAGAAGACTTTTAATATAGTTGAAAGTTAAAAGTTAAGAGTTTATAGGATTCTCCTTTCTCTAGCTTTCTATATTACGAGAAAAAGAAAATGATGATCATTAGTACAACTACTATAATAGCAGGCGCAGTGGTGGTTTTATTGGCGGTTCTCGGATCGCTGATAAATCCATTTCTGCGCTCGTTGCGCTTTCAAAAAACAGAAACGGCAGAGAATCAACCTCCTGTCAGTATACTCATTACCGCACACGATAATCTTGCTGAATTGGAGAGGAATCTCCCTATGTTCCTGCGTCAGCAGTACGCTGCCGACTATCAGGTAATCGTAGTCTGCCAGAGTACAGATGGCGAGACGCAGGATTTTCTGAAGCGAACAGCAGCCGAGAACCCTCATCTGTATTATACTTACATTCCTGAGAGTTCACGCTACATGAGCCGCAAGAAATTGCAGATTACACTGGGTGTGAAGGCAGCCAAACATGAATGGATTATTCTGACAGAACCTAATTGCCGCCCAAGCAACGACAAGTGGCTGCAAACCATGGTCCGTCAATGTCAGGACCCAAACCATCTGGTATTGGGATATGTAGCCCTTGATGAGGAAACCAAGAGCGTACGCCGTTTCGACAGCATCCGCAAGGCTTACTATGTTTTGCGCCGTGCCCAGCAGACCTATGGTTATCGCAGCCACATGCCAAACGTAGCGTTCCGCAAGAGCGACTTCATGAAGGAACAGGGCTATCAGGGCAACCTGGAATATGTTCGCGGCGAATACGATTTTCTCGTCAACAAGTATGCCCATTGTGGCGATACAGCTACAGAACTGGATTGCGATGCATGGCTCATCCGCGAAGCACCATCGAACAAGGGCTGGCACAATGCCCACCTCTATCTGCAGGCTTCACGCAAGAGTCTGGAAAGAGCCGGTTCCATGCGAACCCTCATGTTCTTTGACCATCTCATGCCACATCTCAGCCTGATAGCAACACTGGCCGTTGCAGCCTACTCTATCCTCATGAAGAATTGGATTCTTACAGGATGCGCAGGTTTCAGTTTCCTCCTGCTGTTCATCGTGAGAATGCTGATAGCCAACAAGGCCATCAAACACTTTGATGACGGAATAGCGATGTTCAAACTGCCATTCTTCGAATATGGAATTATCTGGAGAAATCTGGCTACCAAATTGCGCTATTGGCGGGCTGACAAAAACGATTTCACTTCTCATAAACTCTAAACAGGGCAAAAAGGAAGTAACAGTCTATCAGAATAACAGTTAAAAATAACCGACAGAACGATGAAAGTATATTTGTTCATTTCCAACCATAAGAAGTTGCTGAAGATGTATCTTCCATACATCGAAGCCTTGAATAAACAGCTCGACATCACCAACAGTCTGGTTGATGCCGACATTGTGTTGGTTATAGGAGCATGGACATGGCAGGGAGCCCAGATAGCCAAGAAAGCAAAGCAGATGGACATTCCCTACATCGTTTGTCCACTAGGCGATATTTCTGAGAGAAACTGCAAGAACCCTTACTTGAAGCGTTCACTGCAACAGTCTATGTATCAGAAAGCCATGTACGCCAAAGCCAACCTCATAGTAGCTACTACCCCTATGGAGAAAAACTATCTGGAAAAGAAAGGTTGGAACAAGCGCATCGCCCTGATTCGCTATGCAGGCTACAGTCATCTTACCAACACTGAAGCCATGATGCAAAACTGGCAGGAGACGGATGAGGAGACGCTGGCAGTCTTCGAGCAGCAAAAGGCAGAAGCCATCGCTGCCCAAACCAAACAGGCAATCATCGCACAGATTATGCAGATAAAAAGCCGCATGCCGCATCAGAATATTCCGCAAAAATATCTTGACGATTTACACACTCTCCTCTATGCTGATGATTATGATGAGGATGCTATCAAGCAAGAACTGGCAGAGAAGAAACTCTCTTCCTATGCCGCCTCCGTTTTCCAGACCATGACAGATAAAACAGGACTCACAGAAGGCTTCATGCCGATTCCTGCCAAAAAGGGCAGAAAGAGTAAAGAGATTCTGAAATTTGTGAAATAAAAGAAATCTGAAGTTTGTGAAATAAGAAGAAATGAACTTAGATAGAATAGAACAGCAGGCTGGTCATCTGCCAGCTTACCAGATAGCCGACTCTGTCAATGAAGCATTGATGGAGTCGGCTAACCTTGTTATTACAGCTCCTCCTGGAGCCGGTAAATCTACCCTCCTCCCGCTCACCATTCTGCGGGGCATGAGTGATCAGGCATTGGAAGGCTTCATCCATGATCATCTTAAAAGTCAGGGTAAGATTCTGATGCTCGAACCGCGCCGCCTGGCTGCTCGCCAGATTGCCGAACGGATGGCGCAGATTCTGGGAGAGCCCGTGGGCAAAACCATCGGCTATCGGGTAAGATTCGAAAGCAAGGTTTCGGATGAAACACGCATCGAAGTCCTTACCGAGGGCATTCTCACCCGAATGCTGGTCAATGATGCTACACTCGAAGGCGTTTCGTGCCTCATCTTTGATGAGTTTCATGAGCGCAGCATCAATTCCGATCTGGCGTTAGCGCTGGCCCGGCAAACACAGGAAATCATCCGCCCCGACCTGAAGCTCATTATCATGTCAGCAACAATCGATGCTTCTATCATCTGTCAGGCACTTCAGGCTCCGCTTATCGAGAGTAAAGGCAGAATGTTTCCGATAGAAACCATTTATGCAGACCACGACATCGACAGATATCAGGTAGCGCAGGAAATGGCAGCCACAATCTGTCAGGCTTTCAGAAACCAGGAAGGTGACATTCTTGCCTTTCTGCCGGGACAGGGAGAAATCATGAAATGCGAAGAACAGCTTCGCTCTGTCCTGCCCTCAGCCACTCTTTACCCGCTATACGGTAACCTCTCGCCAGAAAAGCAGCGGCTCGCAATCGCTCCTTCCAAACCGGGTGAACGGAAAATCGTACTGGCCACTCCTATCGCCGAAACTTCTCTCACCATCGAAGGAGTAAGAATCGTTGTGGATTCCGGACTCTGCCGAAAACTGGTTTATGATGCCCGTACAGGCTTGAGCCATCTCGAAACCGTTCGTATCAGTCAGGACATGGCTACGCAACGAAGGGGGCGTGCGGGCAGAATCACATCAGGCGTATGTTACCGGCTTTGGACACAGATCTCGGAACATCTGATGCCAGAACAACGGCTGCCCGAAATACTGGATGCAGATCTCTCTTCGCTGGTTCTCGACATTGCAGCTTTCGGGGAAAACAAACCGGAACTGCTGCCTTGGCTCACCCTTCCTCCCAAGGGCAACCTCGTATTGGCACAGCAACTTCTTATGTCGCTCAACGCCCTCACTCCTGATCATGATGCTCACGCTCTCAGTGGCAGCATCACCGCAGAAGGCAGCAGAATGGCTCAACTTCCTTGTCATCCGCGCATTGCCAAGATGATGATCAGCAGCGATTCTCCGGCGAGCCAAGCCCTGGCCTGCGACATTGCTGCTCTGCTGGAAGAGAAAGACCCGATGGGCGAAAATGAAGATTCTGACATGACGCTCCGCCTTTCTGCCCTACGTTCCGCACGCTGCAAGAAGAATCTGGGGCGTTGGAACCGTATCGCTCAGATTGCCCAGGAATACAGGAAGATGCTGCGTATCAAAGAAGACAACGAGCCAATTGATGCTGAGGAAGTGGGCCATCTCATCGCCCTAGCCTACCCTGAGCGCATCGCCCATGCCACCGACCATGCGGGCAACTTCAAGATGTCGAATGGCAACACGATTTTCATCGACCCGTGCGACAGCATGGCAGCAAACGAATGGCTTGCCATCGCATCACTCAACCTATCCTCAACCTCATCATCCAATTCTGGGCAGGGACGGAAAGGAAGGGTATTTCTCTCAGCCCCCGTCAACTGGAAGAACTTGCCGGCACAAACCTGCGAGAATATTTCCTGGGACAGCAAAGCGCTGGCAGTAAAGATGCAACAGGAAACCCGTATAGGAGCACTCGTCATAGACAGCAAGCCGATACAGAATGCCAACCGAGAGACTGTTTCTAATATTATCTGTGAAGCTGCCAGAAAAGACGGACTCAGCATGTTCGATTGGAACGAATCCGTTCATCGTCTGCAACAGCGCGTGGCGCAAGTAGCTGAATGGCATCCGGAACTGGAGATTCCCGACCTGTCAACAGAGCATCTCCTGACAACAGCCCGAGCGTGGCTCCCATTCTATCTCGAAGAAGGTGGTAAGATGAAGACTTCTGTTACAGAGCTGAAGAAACTCAACCTGTGCGAAATCTTATGGAACATTCTTCCTTATGATCTTCAGCAGGAGATAGACCGCCTTGCTCCCACCCACATCCGTGTGCCATCGGGCAGCAACATCCGCATCGATTATCGCTTGGGGGCCGAAGCCCCGGTTCTGAGTGTGCGGCTTCAGGAGTGTTTCGGAATGACATCAACTCCCACTGTCGATGCTGGCAGACAGCCCCTTCTGCTTGAGTTGTTATCTCCCGGTTTCAAGCCCGTTCAGCTTACTCAGGATCTCGCAAGTTTTTGGCAAGGCACTTATTTCGAAGTCCGCAAGGAACTGAAGCGCCGTTACCCTAAGCATTTCTGGCCGGAGAATCCGTTAGAGAGCCAGGCCGTGAGAGGTGTCAAACGATGATTAGAGGAAGCAAACAAACGCTAAGAAGATTCGTAAGAGACGATGAAAGAAGCTTCAAGTAGTATTGTAAAAGGGCAAAAGCTGTTTTCTTGACCTTAGAAAAGAAAAAGAAGAAAAAAAGGTCGCTCCCCTAATTGGGTAGCGACCTTTATCTTTATATTTGAATTTTGATGTAATCTAAATTCAACGATACATCATCTGCAAGGAAATTAATCCTTGAAGAAATCCTTAACAGCCTCGTTTGGTACCATCTTCTCATCGAAAACGTATGCACCAGTCTTAGGGCTCTTAACCATCTTGATAACCTTTGTATATGCGCGACCATCCATGTTACCTTCGTGGAGGGTAGCGACCGCTTTCTTTGCCATAGTCTATTTAAATTGATAAAATTATTAAACTTGTAAGCTAAGCTTACTTAATCTCCTTGTGAAGAGTCATCTTCTTAAGGATTGGGTTGTACTTCATCAACTCAAGACGCTCAGGAGTGTTCTTACGATTCTTTGTAGTCACGTAACGGCTTGTACCTGGCATACCACTGTTCTTGTGTTCAGTGCACTCGAGGATAACCTGTACTCTATTACCTTTTGCTTTCTTTGCCATGATATTTATTCTCCTATAACTTTAATGTCCTTCCAATCTACGTAGCCCTTCTTTACTGCCTGATTCAAAGCAGCATCGAGACCTACCTTATTAATAAGACGAAGACCAGCAGCACTGATCTTGAGGCTGATCCAGCAACCCTCTTCTACATAGTAGAATTTCTTGCTGAAGAGGTTAACATCAAAGCTTCTCTTTGTACGGTGCTTTGAGTGAGACACATTGCAACCTAACTGTGCCTTCTTACCTGTAATTTGACAAATCTTAGACATTTCTATCTTTAATTTTGTAATTCGTTAATTGATACCTATTCCAAACAGAGTGCAAAATTACAAAATAATTTGGTAATAACAAAATAATCCCTAAAAGAACGCTATCTTTTAAGGATTATTAATATTTGATAGCCTTAAATTAGCAATTTAAGCCTCTTTTTTAAGTTCTTCAGCATGTTCTTTCAAGAATTCGAGCATGCCTTTAAGCGCTGTATTTGTGGCAATTGCAAGGTTGATGTCGCGTCCGAAATCTTCGGTGAGTTTTACCACGCGAACATCGTTCTTATCGCCATAACCTACATAGATTGTGCCCACAGGAATGGCTGGAGTTCCACCCGTTGGACCAGCCACACCCGTTGCTGAAATGGCGAAGTCTACATTCAGGGTCTTGATTGTGCCAAGCACCATCTCCCTAGCCACTTCCTCGCAAACGGCAGTCTGCTCCTCCAGGACCTCATGGCTCACGCCCAAAAGATTCTCCTTTACCTCGTTGGTATAGCTTACTACACCACCCTTGAAGTAATTGCTGGCACCTGGCACAGAAATCAGCGCCTCGGCGATACGACCGCCTGTGCAGCTCTCTGCTGTGCCTACTGTCTTGTCACTATTGTAAAGCATCTCCTGGATGCCCTTGCTCAATATCTTTGTTTCAAATTCCATCTTGTTTTGTTAATTACTTAAATGTTACTTTACTATAGGCTGGCAAGTCGATGGTTGCAAACTCACCATCACGATACTTGAAGGTTCCCACGCAGCCTATCATCGCCGCATTATCGGTAGTATAGCTGAACTTAGGGATGTAGATAGTCCAGCCGAAGCGCTTGGCATGATCGTGGAAAGCGTTGCGCAAACCATTATTGGCACTCACACCTCCAGCTACAGCCACATGCTTGATGCCGGTCTGCTTGACAGCCATGCGGAGCTTTTTCATCAGAATATCAACGATGGTAAACTCTATGCTGGCAGCCAGATCGTACTTGTTCTTCTCAACAAAATCAGAATCAGCAGCCACCCATTTGCGCAAGCTGTAGAGGAAACTTGTCTTGAAACCGGAGAAACTGTAGTTCAATCCCGGAATATGAGGCTCAGAGAAACTGAATGCCTTCGGATTGCCCTGGCGTGCATACTTATCTACGACAGGACCACCAGGATAGCCCCACTCCAGCACCTTGGCACACTTGTCAATAGCCTCGCCAGCCGCATCATCGATCGTCTGTCCCAGTACTTCCATATCGTTGTAGGCATTCACCTTTACAATCTGCGAATTTCCACCGCTCACGAGAAGACAGATGAACGGGAATGGAGGTGCACTCTGGTCATCATCGCTTTCCTTGATGAAATGAGCCATAACATGACCCTGCAGATGGTTTACATCAATCATCGGAATATTGAGCGAACGGGCGAATCCCTTGGCAAAACTTACACCCACAAGGAGCGAACCCATCAGACCCGGACCACGGGTGAAGGCTACGGCAGAAAGATCTTCCTTCTTGATGCCGGCACGCGCGATGGCCTGGTCAACGACAGGAACCACATTCTGCTGGTGGGCACGGGAAGCCAACTCCGGAACAACACCGCCATAAGCTTTGTGAACCTCCTGAGAGGCGGTTACATTGCTCAGCAGCACACCATTCTTGAGCACTGCAGCAGAGGTATCGTCGCAGCTGCTCTCTATACCTAATATATATATATCCTTCATTTCTTAACATTTAACGTTAATATGTCAAAATCTCCACACCTGTCTCTGTCATCACAAGCGTGTGCTCCCACTGCGCAGATGGCTTCTCATCACCGGTGATTACTTCCCAACCGTACGGATCGTCGGCATCGAGGAAAACCTGCCAGGTGCCCATGTTGATCATTGGCTCGATGGTGAACACCATGCCCGGAACGAGCAGCATGCCTGTGCCTCTATGACCATAGTGAAGAACCTCAGGCTCTTCATGGAACTGGCAACCTACGCCATGACCGCAAAGATCGCGAACCACACCATAACCATACTTCTTGCAATGCTTCTCGATAGCATGACCGATATCACCTACGAACGAGTATGGCTTGGCAACCTCCATACCGATTTCCAGGCATTCCTTGGCTACGCGAACCAGCTGCTCCTTTTCAGGAGTAGTCTTGCCGCCAACGATGAACATACGGCTGGCATCAGCGTAATAGCCATCTACGATGGTTGTCATATCCACATTGATGATATCGCCCTCTTCGAGCACATCCTCTTCCTTAGGAATACCATGGCAAACCACTTCGTTGATAGAGGTACAAACGCTCTTAGGATAGCCTTCGTAATTGAGACACGCAGGAATGGCATTATGATCCTTACAATACTGCATGCAGAGATCATCAATCTCCTGGGTGTTGATTCCCGGACGGATCATCTCGGCTACCGCATCAAGACAACCGGTGTTTACGACACCACTCTTGCGGATGCCTTCTATCTGTTCTGGAGTTTTAATCAAGTCGCGGGTAGGAACAAGTTTACCCTTGTTTTCCCAAAACATTACCTGCTTGTCGAGCTCTGTAAGAGGCTGACCTGGCAAGCAATGCCATCTTTTCTTCTTAATCATTGTATTATGTATTTAATATTTGCGACTGCAAAAGTACATTTTTTATTGCAGAGCACAAAATAAAATGGCAATTATTTGCATTTTAGTGCAAATAATCACCACAAATAATTACTTCAAATGCTCGTAAATCTTATCGCACCAGTCTTCGCCATTCTGTGGACAATAAGTAAACAGTCCCAGTTCAGAGGCTGCACAGCAGTTACGGGGACCATCATCAATAAACAGGCACTCCTCTGGCATAATCTGCTCCTGAGAAAGGACATAACGGAAGAAATTCTCATCCGGCTTCATATACTTTACTTCATAAGAACGATACATCGCATCGAAATAATCGCCGATAGGATGACCGTCGGCAGAGAATGCCTCGCTGTCTACCCAGGCTGATACATAAGGGTTGGTATTGCTGAGCAAGATTACACGGTAGCCCTGCTTCTTAAGATTGCGGAGAGTAACCAGATTGCGTTCTGGAATTTCCTTCATGTAGCCCAGCCAGCAATGCTGCAGTTCCTCGAAGGTTACCTCGCGGCCAATCTTCTTGCACACTTCCCGACGGTATTCCTCCTCGGAAATCTTGCCCTCTTCCAGCTGGCCGTTTAAGCCAACCTGTTTATAAGGGTCCATCTTCTCCGCAAACTCCTTCATACCCAACTCAATGAAACGTTTGCCTGCCTCATTCTCGTCGAGGGTGATGATGACACCACCCATATCAAAAATCACAGTTTTAATCATATAATTATCCTAAAAACGTTGTATTCTTTATCTTGTCAGAACAGCTCCAGCTTGTTCTTTCTTGCCTCTGAGAGCGAGGCTATCTTAGCCTGCTCTTCATGATAGTTCTGGCGAAGTTTCTCGTAGCGTTCCTTCAGTTCCGCCTCAAACTTAGGGCATTCAGCCTCGTTGAGGAAGCGGGCACATATTCCGGCATTGAGCGATGCGTCCTTCACCCAGATAACCGGTCCGTCATATTCAGGCGCAATCTTCAGAGCCACATGCAGTTCGCTCGTCGTTGCCCCACCTACCATGATAGGAATGCGCAAACCAGCTTTCTGCATTTCTCGGGCCACATGAACCATTTCTTCAAGCGAAGGGGTGATAAGTCCGCTCAAACCGATTGCATCTACTTTTTCATCGATAGCTTTCTGTACAATCTGTTCGGCTGGAACCATCACACCTAAGTCGATGATTTCGTAATTGTTACATGACATAACCACGCAGACGATGTTCTTTCCGATATCATGAACATCGCCCTTCACAGTTGCCATCAGAATCTTGCCGGCAGTTGTTGCTCCACCCTGTTTTTCTGCCTCAATATGAGGCTGAAGGATAGAAACTGCCGATTTCATCGTGCGAGCCGTCTTGACAACCTGCGGCAAGAACATTTCGCCTTTTCCAAAAAGTTCGCCTACCAGGTTCATGCCGTCCATCAGAGGACCCTCAATTACGTTTACTGCATGAGGATATTTGGCAAGTGCTTCGTCAATATCCTGCTGCAGGAAATCGGTGATTCCCTTGCGCAGCGCATACTTCAAACGTTCTTCCACACTCTCCTTTCGCCATTCAGGAGCAGCCGGTTTCTTGGGAGCAACACCGCCTGCCTTAGCTGCAGCCTTGGCAGCATCAGCCTGAGCTTTTATCTCTGCCGCAAGCTCGATAAGTTCATCAGCTGCACCTTTTCTCCTATTCAGCACCACATCCTCGATGAGCTGAAGCTGTTCTTCAGGAATTTTATTGTAATCCATTCTGGCTTTGGCATTTACAATACCAAAATCCATACCTACCTGCTGGGCATGATGCAGGAAAACACAATGGATAGCCTCACGGATGTAAGTATTGCCACGGAATGAGAAAGAGAGATTGCTGACACCTCCGCTGACATGTGCGCCAGGCAGATTCTGATGAATCCACTCCGTTGCGCGGATGAACTCAACGGCATAATTATCATGCTCCTCCATACCGGTAGCTATGGCAAGTACGTTCGGGTCGAAGATGATATCGAGCGGATTCATGCCCAACTTGTCTACCAGAAGATGATAAGCACGTTCTGCTATCTCGATGCGGCGCTCGAAAGTGGTAGCCTGACCAACCTCATCAAAACACATCACAACAACGGCTGCACCATAGCGCAACACATCGCGGGCATGAGAAAGGAATACTTCCTCACCCTCCTTCAAACTGATGGAATTGACAATACACTTGCCCTGACAGCACTTCAAGCCAGCCACGATGACGTCCCATTTGGAAGAGTCAATCATCACCGGAACCTTCGCAATATCTGGTTCGGCTGCTATCATATTCAGGAAGTTAACCATCTCGGCTTTCGCATCAAGCAAACCATCGTCCATATTCACGTCAACGACAGCTGCTCCATCAGCCACTTGCTTTCTGGCAATACCGATGGCTTCTTCATAATTCTTTTCGTTAATCAAACGCAGGAACTTCCTGCTACCAGCCACGTTACAACGTTCGCCCACGTTGACAAACCGACTGGCGTCAACCGGTAAATGAACGAAATCATCGACCTGCAGAAGGTCTAATCCCGAGAGCCACATATACTTAGGTTTCTCCACCACTTGATGCGGCTTCTTACCCTCAGCGATACGGGCGTAATGAGCGATGAATTCAGGACTTGTACCGCAGCATCCGCCTATGATGTTCACGATGCCTTCATCAATGAATTCGGCTATTTGCGGAGCCATCGATTCGGCTGTCTCGTCATATTCGCCCATTTCGTTAGGCAAACCGGCATTAGGATGCGCACTAATATAATAAGGTGCAACCTGAGCCATGTGCTCGATGAAAGGTTTCATCTGAGGAGCACCAAAGGCGCAGTTCATGCCGACAGAGAAGATAGGATAAGGAGAAAGCGAAGCAAGGAAAGCATCTACAGTCTGACCGCTGAGCGTTCTGCCCGCCAGATCACTTACCGTAAGACTGATCATGACAGGCAACTCTACTCCATGTTTCTTCATCATGGTGAGCGCTGCATCTATCATCGCCTTGCAGTTGAGTGTATCGAAGATGGTTTCGATGAGAATCACGTCAGCACCGCCTTCGATAAGTCCGTCCACCTGTTCGCATACATCGGTGAAAAGCTCATCGTAGGTAATCTCGCGGGCGGCAGGATTGCTGACGTCCGGACTCATGGAGCAAGTCTTGTTGGTTGGTCCCACATCTCCTGCAACGAAGCGTGGTTTATCAGGCGTAGAAAACTTATCGCATTCGATACGTGCCAGTCGGGCACCCTCGAATGCCATTTCGCGGGCGCAGTTCTCCAGGTGATAATCAGCCTGCGAAATGCGCTGGCACGAAAAAGTATTCGCGGTAATAATATCGGCGCCAGCCTCCAGGTAGCGTCGGTAAATATCAGATATCACATCAGGACGAGTAATGTTGAGCATGTCGTTGTTGCCTTTCATCATACCCGGCAAATCGCGGAACCGCTCTCCTCTGAAGTCTTCTTCTGTAAGATTATACTTCTGAATCTCAGTACCCATGGCACCATCGAGAATCAGAATTTTCTCCTTTACAATCTCTCTTAAATTCTTCATTGTCTAAAAGTGCTTGATTGCTCTATCCATCTCTCTTCTGTCTTCCTTTTCTTTCAGAGTCTGGCGCTTGTCATACTCCTTCTTTCCCTTACAGAGGGCAATATCCACCTTGGCTCTACCGTGATTATCGATAAATATGAGGGTTGGAACAATAGTGAAACCAGGCTGCTTGCTGTCCTCTTCAAGACGGCGCAATTCGCGCTTGGTGAGAAGAAGCTTGCGGTCGCGGCGAGCCTCATGATTGCTGAAAGAACCATAAAAATAAGGAGAGATGTTCATTCCCTTGACCCAAAGTTCGCCCTGATAGAAATCGCAATAACAATCTACCAGCGAAGCCTTTCCGCCACGGATTGACTTTATCTCTGTTCCCGTAAGCACTATGCCTGCGGTATAAGTATCAACGAAGAAGTACTCGAACGAAGCCTTCTTGTTGCGTATCTGTATCGGACTCTTCTTACGGAGTTCCTGTTCTTGCTTGTTCATATATATATAATAATGTATTATAAGTTTATAGCTTAAAGTTTATAGTTTATAGGGCAAGCCTGCTATACGGCGAAGCCGCTATTAACTACCAACTATTAACTTTTGACAATTTCGCAGAAATTGTCAATATGATCATCGATGTAGAAGGCAACCTTGCTGGTCCACTCTTCTTCGTTCTCAACGAACTCATCGTCAAAATCATCAAACTCAGGAAATTTTTCGTAGAGCGCCATAAACTCCTCATCGGTCAGGTCGCGCTCAATCTCCTCATGGTTTGTTTTATACAGGAAATGACTCTTCTTGATGAGTTTGGCGAGTTCTGTCAATCCCCAGTTTTTAAACGCCTTGTCGGTAGGATTCTTCCAGAGGAAAGCACCGTAGCCGTTATGTATGAGCTGAACCATTCCGCCATCCATCATCTCCTCATGCAGGATATCCCAAGCCAGAAGAGTAATCTGGTCGCTGTTGAGCTGCGCCATGGTTTCGGCAGTCAGTTCACCACCAATCGCTTCGCGGATAGCGTCCACGAAAGCCTTTACAAATTCATCCATGCCCGCCTCGGCAGCATGCTGAAGCTTGGCATCGTTTATCTTTACTTCGATCATAATCTACAAAATTGCAATTTTCAGTTTGCAAAGATACATGAAATTGTGCATAAACCCAAGAAAAAATCTAAATATTAGGTTAAAGAGTTAAAAAGAATACCCATTTTTAGGTATTTTCCGGATTTTTTTTGTACTTTTGTGCTCGGAATTGAGGTGATGGCACCGATGTTTCAGCAAAACAATATGAATTAAGTACAGAACTTTATACTTATAATATTCATTAATATAAAATTTAGCGAATATGATCTATTCTAAAGAAGTAGACAACATGTGCGTTGTCGCTAAGGGTCCTAACCACGGACCAGCTCCAATTCCTGAAGAGGGAAAATGGATTCAGGCAAAAGAGATCAAAGACATCTCTGGTTATACTCACGGTGTGGGTTGGTGTGCTCCTCAGCAGGGTGCTTGCAAGCTCTCTTTGAACATCAAGGAAGGCGTTATTCAGGAGGCTCTTGTTGAGACTATCGGTTGTACTGGTATGACTCACTCAGCTGCTATGGCTTCTGAGATTCTCCCAGGCAAGACTATTCTTGAGGCTTTGAACACTGACCTCGTATGCGATGCTATCAATACAGCTATGCGCGAGCTCTTCCTCCAGATTGTTTATGGTCGTAGCCAGAGCGCTTTCTCTGAGGGCGGTCTCGTTATCGGTGCAGGTCTTGAGGACTTGGGTAAGGGTCTTCGTTCACAGACTGGTACTCTCTATGGTACTGTAGCTAAGGGTACACGTTACCTCGAGTTGACAGAGGGTTACATCACAAAGCAGTTCCTCGATAAGGACAGCCAGGTTTGTGGTTATGAGTATGTTCACCTCGGCAAGATGATGGAAGCTATCAAGAACGGTATGGACGCTAACGAGGCTGTCAAGAAGTTCACAGGTAGCTACGGTCGTACAACTGCTGAGCAGGGTGTTGTTAAAGCAATTGATCCACGTAAAGAATAATAAGGAGATACAGATATGATTAGAAAAGTAAGTTACGAAAGTCAGGAACGTCGCGAGAAGCAGGTTCTTGCTGCTCTTAATGCTAACGGTATTCAGAGCTTGGAAGAGGCTAATCAAATCTGCGAGGACGCAGGTGTTGACCCTTATCAGATGTGTGAAGATACTCAGCGTATCTGCTTCGAGAACGCTAAGTGGGCGTATGTAGCTGGTGCTGCTATCGCTATCAAGAAAGGTGCTAAGACTGCTGCTGACGCAGCTGAGGCTATCGGTATCGGTTTGCAGGCTTTCTGCATCCCTGGTTCTGTAGCTGACGACCGTAAGGTTGGTCTCGGTCACGGTAACTTGGCTGCTCGTTTGCTCCGTGAGGAGACTCAGTGCTTCGCTTTCTTGGCTGGTCACGAGTCTTTCGCTGCTGCTGAGGGTGCTATCAAGATTGCTGAGATGGCAAACAAGGTTCGCAAGAACCCATTGCGCGTTATCTTGAACGGTCTTGGTAAGGATGCTGCTCAGATCATCAGCCGCATCAACGGTTTCACATACGTACAGACAAAGTTCGACTACTATACAGGTGAGTTGAAGGTTGTTAACCGCATCGCTTACAGCGACGGTCCACGTGCTAAGGTTAACTGCTATGGCGCTGACGACGTTCGCGAGGGTGTTGCTATCAACTGGAGCGAGGATGTAGATGTATCTATCACTGGTAACTCTACAAACCCTACACGTTTCCAGCACCCAGTAGCTGGTACATACAAGAAGGAGCGTATTGCTGCTGGTAAGCCATACTTCTCAGTAGCTTCTGGTGGTGGTACAGGTCGTACTTTGCATCCAGATAACATGGCTGCTGGTCCTGCTTCTTACGGTATGACTGATACTATGGGTCGTATGCACTCAGACGCTCAGTTCGCAGGTTCTTCTTCAGTTCCTGCTCACGTAGAGATGATGGGCTTCCTCGGTATGGGTAACAACCCTATGGTAGGTGCTACTGTTGCTATCGCTGTAGCTATCGACCTCGCTATCAACAAGAAGTAATTTCTTAGAGATACAAAATATTTAAAAGCCTTGAGAATCAATTGATTCTCAAGGCTTTTTCTTATTTATCCTACTGGAATAAGAAAATATCTCCGAGAGATATTTTTTTATCTTTCGGAGATATTTTTATATCTTTCGGAGAAAATAATTTATCCTACAGAGTTTCTATTTTTATCTAACCAGTTTTCGAATTTTCCTAAAACTAAACGATGTGCTCATGAGTACAATGATTACGCCAATCAGCCAGTAAAGCCAATCACGATAACTGATCATGAAAACCAGGAACAACATCAAGAGCAGAATCAGAAGCTGAAAGATACAGAATCTGAAACCAAGAGCAGATAAACGATAACCATAAACGGCTCTGCTGAAAATCAAGACGGCAATGGTCTCTATGGCATAAGCCACGGCAATACCCCCTCCTACTCCTCTCAATCCATCTAACTGATAACCAGCTATTTCGCAGATTATCAGCAAGATAACACAAAAACTTTCCTGAATGAGAAAAAGTCTGGAATCTCCCCTTGACAGCGGGAGATATTCTATCGGAAGATAAACCGCCTTGAACAACATGGCAATAGCAGCAAGCTGAGTCATCTGAAGCATCCCCATAAACTGGGCATTGTATAATATCGGAATAATGAGAGGCAGACCTAAAATGATAGCTGCAACGATAGGTCCCAGCAACAGGACATTCATTTCAAGCTGGCAGTTCACACAGAGATTGCGCTCTTTAACAGACTCCTCGTTTTTTCTGGAACCCGAAATGCCGGAGAGACGGGGATAAAAATCCTGATCCATGACCGAGAACACCATTCCAGCATAAACAAAGACAATCGTTATACCGGCATTGAAAAGTCCGACAACTTCCAGATCGCCTTGTTGGTTCAAAAAGGCACGAATCAGAAATTCGCAGCCGCTATTCATCAAACCCGAAAGTACAAATGCCCCGCCAAGTCGCAAAAGTGGGAAACCTGCAACTAGCGTCATTTTTCGCATATTTACGCCCCACCGTACAACTCGTCGGGAATATCGAAAATTCAGAGCCCATTGCATAAATGCCAAAATGAACAGAACGGGCAGAATACCTCTCTCACCAAATATCCAATAAACCGGAACCGAAACCAAAAGTAGAAGAATAGCCAGAAGACTTGCCTGCATCGCCAACGCACGCAACTGTCCGGTAGCTTTCAGAATGGCTGTTTCACCTCCAGCCAGAATCGTGAAGAAAATGGTTGGTGCCAGGAGAATGAAATGTAGCGTATGATTGCCCCAGGAAAAAGTAAACCCATTGAGTAACGGACCCAGAAGAACACAGACGATGGCTCCGAAAAATGCAGCAAGCAGACTATAGGTGCGGACAAGAAGAACCGCCCCGGCGATATCAGCCTTTTCAGACTGCGATTCATCTGCAGCATGTTCCTTTTCTGAAATAAATTTAACACCACTTGTAGGAATGCCGAAATTACACGCAGAACTGAGAACAGAAATCGTAGAGCTGAAAAGAGACAGCAGTCCCATTCCAGAAGGTCCGAGGAAGAGCGCCGTAAATTTATTGCGCAAAACTCCTACAAGAATTCCCAATCCTTGCACACTGCCAAACAATCCTGTATATTTCAGAATATGCGAATAACTGTTTTCCTTTTTATCACCCATAATCAAAAGAAACAAAAAAAAGGTTGGATTTCCCGAAAGAGAAATTCAACCTTTATACTTTAAAATCTCAAAAGAAGATTCTGTCGAAGATTAAGCCTCAGCTGGAGCCTCCTCTGCAGGAGCTTCCTCAGCAGCCTTAGCCTCTGCCTCAGCAGCAGCTGCAGCAGCCTTCTTGTCAGCTACCTTCTTAGCGATTGCCTCGTTCATCTTCTTCTCAGCCTCGAGCTCCTTAGCAGCAGCTTCCTTCTTTGCCTTAGCATCGCCCTCGCGAACAGCAGAAATCTTAGCGTCCTTGCTATTCTTCCAAGCGTCGAAACGCTTCTGAGCCTCAGCATCGTCGAATGCGCCCTTCTTAACGCCACCCTTGAGGTGCTTCATCAAGTAAACGCCCTCGCCCTTGAGGATGTTGCGAACTGTGTCTGTTGGCTGTGCACCAGTCTCTACCCAGTAGAGTGCGCGCTCGAAATTCAAATCTACAGTAGCTGGATTGGTGTTAGGGTTGAAAGTACCAATCTTCTCAGTAAATTTACCATCACGTGGTGCTCTAACGTCAGCGATTACGATGCTGTAGAAAGCATAGCTCTTACGACCGCCGCGCTGCAATCTGATTTTTGTTGCCATTTTTAAATCTTAATTTTAATTTAATTTATAATGAGGTTTGAATTTTATGCTGCCATCTCGTGACAACGGGTGCAAAATTACTACTTTTATTTGAATTGAGCAAACTTTTATCGATATTCAAATGCTTTTTAGCATTTTTTATCTGATTCGGTCTGCTGCTCTCAAGAGTTTGATGTCATCGTTCACACCTTTCATTGCCATCCATTCAAATATGATTGCTACCAAAGGAAGGCAAGCGGCAAACTGAAACTTCATCGTTCCTTCTGCTTCAGGAACAGGAATCAAGCCCATGAACATCACGATATAATCTACATACCATAAACCTGCAAAAAGCATGGCAAGTGAACAGAGTGATTTCTGAAGCTTCAGATTCTTGTACAAAAAGATGTTTACCAATGCTATGATGGCTGAAACGGCGAGCAGAAGGAACAGAGGAACGCAAGTAGTTGAAATCTGCATTCCTGCCTCCCCTACCACTCCGAGGTTATAAACCATAGTGTCTCCTCCCATCGTCTTAGCTGCGATGCTGGCGATAGGAAGAAAAAGACAGATAGCAATGGCGATGACAGCAAAGAGCAGAAATAATGTCTGTTTACGCTGTATCATATAGCTCTGGAATATTAAATTTCGCTCTCGTGAACCATTGGTGCAGATGTCTTGGTAGGATCGCGCCAATAAATATTATTCTCAATAAACTCTTCTGTAGCGAGCAAAGTTGGCTTTGGCAACTTCTCGTAGTAGCGAGAGATTTCAATCTGTTCGCGGTTCTCAAAAACTTCCTCCAAAGAATCGTTATAAGAAGCAAACTCCTGAAGTTTCTTGCTCAACTCCTGCTTGATTTCGATAGAAATCTGATTAGCGCGCTTTGCAATGATAGCTACGCTCTCGTAGATGTTATGGGTATCATCGCAGAGATCCATAATGTTGCGAGTTACTGTGTTTACTGGTGCCTTTGATTTTTTGAAATCCATAATTATAGTACTATTATTATTATATTGTTTTTACCTTATTATATATATGCTTTTTTTAATTGGCATTATTGCCAAGCTGGTCGAGAGCTGACTCCGGATGCTCTTTCTCGTACTGCTTGCACTTCTCAATATACTTCTCGGCAAGTGCACGGTCCTTTGAATCAGGATATTCGTTGATAAAGCCATAACACTCATCCTCAGCATCCTGATAGCGCTCCAGCTGCTTTTTCTCGACACTCATCTTTGCCAGTTCGTATTTACCTTTCATGATGAGCGATGCAAACTCCTCGCGTCGGTTGCTGTAAGGATAATCCTTAAGCGCATTCTGTGCAGTTACGATACAAGCCTCATAATTGTTGCCTCCGCTGGTACAGTTGCCGAAATAGGTGCCCATATCAAAATAGAGCTTGGCACTCTTATACTCCTTCTCAACTAAGAGGTCCTGAAGAGCAAAAAGGCGGTTTGTAGCCTGCTGCTTGAGTCGGGCATCTGGATAAAGATCCAGAAACTCCTGGAAGGCTGCGATGGCTGTAATCGTGGTACTCTGGTCAAGACGAGGCTCTGGAGCATTCTGATACAGACTCTCTCCCACAAAGTACTTTGCATTTTCAGCAAACTTACCTTTAGGATAAGAAGAGTAATACTTCTTGAAATACTCTGCAGCAGTCTCATAATCCTTCATACCATACTCGGCCATAGCCAGCATGTACAAACATTCCTCACCCTCGGTAGAACCTTTCTTCATCGTTACCAGTTCCTGCAGAAGAGGAATGGCACGAGAATACTTGCCCTGGGCATAGCTCTGCTTGGCGTACTCATACTTATAAGTATAATCGCCTGATTTCAATACCTGGTTATATTCGTGGGCACAGCTCGACAAGAGCAATGCAACACACGATGCAATAAGAGTCAATTTTTTCATAATTCTCATTTTGAACTGCAAAGTTACTCATAATTTACTTATTATCAAAAGAAAAGATACATTTTTTCGTAAAAAATTAATCTTTATAACGATTAATGGCGTTTTTTTTGTAATTTTGCACCTTGAAACAGAACTTTTGAGAAGAAATCAGGAAGAAAATGGATTTTAAGATTACATCAAAATATAAGCCAACTGGCGACCAGCCGCAAGCCATCAGGCAACTCACAGAGGGGGTGCTTGAAGGAGACCCTGCACAGGTGTTGTTGGGTGTAACCGGCTCGGGTAAAACCTTTACGGTGGCAAACGTGATTGCCAACGTGGGGAAGCCTACGCTCATCTTGAGCCACAACAAGACTCTTGCCGCCCAACTGTATCAGGAGATGAAGGGTTTCTTCCCTGAGAACGCTGTAGAATATTATGTTTCATACTACGACTATTATCAGCCGGAAGCTTATCTGCCAACTACTGATACATATATAGAAAAAGACCTCGCCATCAATGATGAAATAGACAAGTTGCGACTCGGTGCTGTTTCTGCCCTTCTCTCGGGCAGAAAGGATGTCATCGTTGTCTCATCCGTATCGTGCATCTATGGTATGGGCGGACCTGTGGCGATGCAGGAGAACATCATCAAGATTCATCGCGGGCAGCGACTCGACAGAAATGAATTTCTGAGGAAACTCGTTGATGCACTTTACGTTAGAAATGACATAGAACTGCAACGTGGCAACTTTAGAGTGAAAGGCGAAACGGTTGACATCTTTATGGCTTACAGCGATCATGTTTTGCGCGTAACATGGTGGGACGATGAGATTGACAGTATCGAAGAAGTGGATTCGCTCACTTATCACCGCCTTGCCTCGTTCGAAGATTACGAGATTTATCCAGCCAACCTTTTCGTAACAACAAAAGAACAGCAGGAAAGTGCCATTCGCAGAATTCAGGACGACCTGGTTAAACAGGTAGAATTCTTCAAGAGTATTGGAGATGGAATCAAGGCACAGCGCATCAAGGAACGCGTAGAATATGATATGGAAATGATCAAGGAATTGGGCCACTGTTCGGGCATCGAGAACTATTCCCGCTATTTTGATGGCAGACACGAAGGCGAACGCCCGTATTGCCTGCTCGATTTCTTCCCTAAAGATTTCCTGCTTGTGGTTGACGAGAGCCATGTGAGCATCCCGCAGATTGGAGCCATGTATGGAGGCGACCGGGCACGAAAGAAGAACCTGGTAGAATATGGTTTCCGCTTACCTGCTGCCTTCGATAACCGTCCGCTGAAATTCGAGGAATTTCACGATCTCATTCCGCAGGCCATCTACGTAAGTGCAACTCCGGCAGACTATGAATTGAGAGAAGCCGAAGGCGTGGTTGTAGAACAGTTGATTCGTCCTACAGGACTCCTGGACCCGGAAATCGAAGTCCGTCCAAGTGAGAATCAGATAGATGATCTTCTGGACGAAATATTAACAAGAACACACCGCAACGAGCGAGTTCTGATTACGACTCTTACAAAGCGCATGGCAGAAGAACTCACCGAGTTCCTGCTCAACCACAACGTAAAGGCTGCCTATATCCACAGTGATGTGGCAACCTTAGACCGGGTAAAGATCATGAACGATCTCCGTGCAGGAGTATACGATGTACTGGTGGGTGTCAACCTGTTACGTGAAGGACTCGACTTGCCGGAAGTTTCGCTCGTAGCTATTCTCGATGCAGACAAGGAAGGCTTCCTTCGCAGTCACCGTTCTCTGACCCAGACGGCAGGCCGTGCTGCCCGAAACGTGAACGGCAAGGTAATCATGTATGCAGACAACATCACAGACAGCATGCAGAAAACGATAGATGAAACAGCCCGCCGCCGAAGCATCCAGTTGAAATACAATGCCGACCATGGCATTACTCCAAAACAGATTGTGAAAGCAATAACCTCAGCTCTGCCTACTAGCAAGGAAGAAGGAGCAAAGATTGTTCCGATGGGAGCCGAGGGTTCTAAGCCTCGCGTTTACGTGGAACCGGAAAGTGCAGCCTTCGTTGCCGACCCTATTGTTCGCAGTATGAGCAAGGAAGAATTGGAGAAGAGCATTGCCAATACTACGGCATTGATGAAGCAAGCTGCCAAAGACCTCGACTTCATGCAAGCTGCACAATATCGCGATGAAATCATCCAATTGCAGAAGGAATTGGAAGAAAAGGGATAAATTCAAAAGAAATAACCATCAAAAAGAGGGTGTATCATAAATTAATGATTCACCCTCTTTTTGATGGAATATTACTGTATATTATCCAGTCTTATAACACACCCTCTTTTTATTTACCCAGCAGTTATTCATCTGTCTGTCAGCTATCTGCTATTCAAACGACAGCTTTTTCAGACGGGAACGTAACTGCTCAGCCTCGCTCTTTCTGATAGAAAGTTTGATGCTGCAAGTATTATCGAAAGTCTGATCCAGGATACGCGGATTCATATCTTTGACTATCCTCATCACATCATTCATCATCGGATAAGTAAAATCATAGGTTACTATTTCCTCTATCTGTTGCGTTACCTCCTCACAATGAGCCAAAGCATCAATGGCAGCTTCACGATAAGCAACAATGAGTCCGCTGGTTCCCAATTTCACTCCTCCGAAATATCGGATGACGACAATTAAAATATCCGTCAATTCTGATTTCGTGATTTGGCCGAGGATTGGTTTTCCTGCCGTAGAAGAAGGTTCGCCATCATCATTGGCACGGAACTCTGTCCGTTCAGGACCTAGCATATATGCATAACAACAATGTCGGGCATCGTAATATTTCTTACGGTACCCGGCAACAATTTCCTTCACCTCGTCAACAGTTGTAACATGGTGAGCAAAGGCGAGAAACTTACTCCTTTTCTCGGTGTAATATCCCTCGCCTATCGTATCTGATATAGTCTTAAATTCGTCTATCATTAATCCAACTTGTGAATAATCAAACCGCTACGCAACTTAGGTTCAAACCAAGTTGCCTTAGGTGGCATAATCTTACCACTGTCAGCGATGTCCATAATCTGCAGCATAGTAACCGGATGCAAAGCAAGTGCCATCTTCATCTCGCCGCTATCCACACGACGTTTCAACTCACCGAGACCGCGAAGACCGCCCACAAAATCGATGCGCTTATCAGAACGCAAATCCTTGATACCCAGAATTTCATCAAGAATCAGGCGAGATGAAATATCCACATCAAGCACGCCGATTGGATCAGCATCATCATAGGTTCCCGGCTTGGCAAACAAACCGTACCATTTACCATCCAAATACAGGAGGAAAGAATGGAGAGCTGCTGGTTTCAGAATATCCAAGCCAAACTGGCTGATAGCATCATCAATAGCCATCTTTTCATAGCAAGGAATGCCCTCTTCATCACCAGATACATTCACATTGATTGCATCAATATCTATCACCTCGAAATTCTTTGTCAAAGCATCGAGGAACTGATCAGAAGTCAGACCGTTCAAATCCTTCACAACTCGGTTATAATCGAGAATGGTAAGCTGACTTGCCTGGAAACAAACTGCCATAAAGTAGTTATATTCCTCCTTACCTGTATGATTAGGATTCTGCTTAGCTTTTTCTGCACCTACCAGAGCAGCTGCTGCAGAACGGTGATGACCGTCAGCAATATAAAGGCTAGGCATCTTGGCAAATTCCGCTGTAATTGTGGCAATATCCTGATCATCGCTTACAACCCAGAACTGATGACGGAAACCATCAATTGGAGCAATGAAATCATATTCCGGTGTTGTTGCTGCATAACGCATCAGAAGTTCGTTAAGCACCTCATTATCAGGATAAGCGAAGAATACTGGTTCGATATTGGCATTGCATACACGAACATGTTTCATACGGTCTTCTTCCTTATCGCGGCGTGTCAGCTCATGTTTCTTGATGACACCCGTCATATAGTCGTTTACATACGCACCTACAACAAGACCATACTGAGTCTTGCCAGTCATAGTCTGTGCATAGATATAATACTGTTCCTTATCATCCTGTTTTAACCAGCCATTCTCCTGGAACTTTCTGAAGTTCTCTGCAGCGCTTTCATAAACGCGAGGATCGTACTCAGAAGTACCAGGTTCGAAATTGATTTCAGGTTTAATAATATGATAAAGGCTCTTCTCGTTATCGCCTGCCTCGGCACGTGCTTCCTCAGAATTGAGAACATCGTAAGGACGAGACTCAATTTGCTCAACGAGATTTTTAGGAGGTCTTACTCCCTTAAAAGGTTTTACTATTGCCATAATATTTCGTTTAAATTGACTAGTTTAATAAAAACATGAAAAGCCCATCAAGAGTGCTTCTGTGAAAAAGCACCCTTCATGAGCTATATGTATGGGAAGAATAATTACTTATTTACCTGGAACTTAGTGCATCCATCCTTAAAGAACGCATTAATCTGCTTAGCTGCAGCAATACCGGCATTGATATTTGCTTCTGCAGTCTGTGCACCCATCTTCTTAGGAGTTGAGAAGTATCGACCCTCGAACTTGGCAAAGTCTGCATCAGCATCAGGCTTGATATCAGTGATGAACTTCAAGTCCTCACGCTCAGCAAGAAGTTTCAGGAGCTCAGACTCATTGATAACCTCCTTACGCGCTGTATTGATGAGGATGCCACCCTTAGGCAACTGGTTTACGGTCTTGTAGTCGATGCTCTTGATAGTCTCTGGAGTAGCAGGGATATGAAGAGAAACGATGTCACAAGTCTGGAACAACTCATCCTGTGACTTTACAGCATACACACCGGCAGCCTCGATAACATCAGCTGGGCAGAATGCATCGTAAGCAGCTACTTCCATGCCAAATCCCTTGGCGATGCGAGCCACATTTCGACCAACATTACCGAAAGCAAGAATACCCAGTTTCTTACCCTTCAACTCACTGCCAGCCTTGCCGTTGTAGAAATTACGTACAGTAAAGACCAACAAGCCGAATACCAATTCAGCTACTGCATTAGAGTTCTGACCAGGAGTATTCTCAGCCACTACATTAAGAGCAGTAGCAGCAGCAAGGTCGATGTTATCATAACCTGCACCGGCACGAACGATAATCTTCAGGTTCTTTGCTGCATCGAGCACCTCGGCATCAGCCTTGTCAGAGCGGATAATCATCGCGTCCACATCCTTCACTGCATCGAGAAGCTGAGCCTTCTCTGTATATTTTTCGAGCAGCACCAATTCGTTGCCTGCTCCCTCTATTTCTTTCTTAATGCCTTCCACAGCAGCCGCTGCGAATGGCTTTTCTGTTGCAACTAATACTTTCATACAAATTCAAAAATTAATGTTGTGCTTCAAAATCCTGCATGGCCTTGACGAGTGCCTGAACACCCTCCATAGTCTGTGCATTGTAGCAGCTGGCACGGAAACCACCCACTGAGCGGTGACCCTTGATACCTACCATGCCACGCTCTGTAGCGAAGTCGAGGAATGGCTTCTCCAACTCCTTGTACTCATCGTTCATCACGAAGCAGATGTTCATCAAAGAACGGGATGCTTCTTCAACAGTACCCTTGAAGAGTTTGTTGCGGTCGATTTCAGCATAAAGAACTTCAGCACGTTCGTGAGCTCGCTTGTCAGCAGCCTCAACACCACCATTAGCCTTCACCCAGCGGAGATTCTCCATCAAGGTATAGATAGGAACAACAGGAGGAGTATTGAACATACTGCCCTTCTCAACGTGAGTACGATAATCGAGCATTGTAGGAAGCTCGCGAGGAGCCTTGCCGAGCATATCATCCTTTACGATGATAACGGTAACCCCTGCCATAGAAAGATTCTTCTGAGCACCTGCATAGATGGCAGTATACTTAGAAACATCTACTGGACGGCTCATGATATCTGAAGACATATCAGAAATCAATGGTACGTTTACGTCTGGATCTACACGGAGTTCGGTACCATATATTGTATTGTTGCTTGTCAAATGCAAGTAATCACAATCGGCTGGTACAGTGTTAGGAACCTGTGGATAGAAAGTGAAATTGGCGTCGGACGATGATGCGATCTCCACGACCTCACCAAAATGCTTTGCCTCTTTCATTGCCTTCTTAGCCCAAGTGCCAGAATTAATGTAGGCAGCCTTCTTGATGAGGAAGTTTGCTGGAATCTGCATAAACTGCAATGACGCACCACCACCAAGGAAGATAACGGAATAACCCTCAGGAATGTCAAGAAGCTCCTTGAATAAGGAGACTGCCTCATCAACTACTGGCTGGAAATCCTTAGCACGGTGGCTGATTTCCATCAATGAAAGACCTGAACCATTAAAATCCAAAATCTGCTTTGCTGTGTTCTCAATCACTTCGCGTGGAAGCATTGATGGACCTGCGTTAAAATTGTACTTCTTCATCTTTGTATAATTATTTAAGTTTTATACGATATAATCCTGTTAGCAGGAAAAATTAGTGCACAATACATCCATATAGGATACATAGTAAACCTTTGGATTGTATTTACGACTGCGAAATTACACTTTTTATTTGAAACTACCAAACTTTTCTGCACATTTTTAGCGTTTTGAGCAGATTTCTTTCATTTTGTTAGTCATTTTAGTATAATAACTGCATATTTATGTCTATTTTTACATTTATTATACATTAGCAAGCAACAGAGAAAAGATAATAGCAGTTTGTCAACTATCTTACCCCTTCCACTATCGTTTTGACGCCTTTTATCTTTTCGCCCTTTACATTATTCAGTACGCTGCGCAACTTCGTTCGGGAAATGGCAGCATAAGCATAACGGTCATTAACATCAATCTTTCCGATTTCAGCCGACTGCAGCCCACCCTTCTTGCAAAGGAAGCCTAAGATGTCACCCTTGCTGATTTTATCCTTCTTGCCTTTACCTATATATATAGTAGCCATCTTAGGTTTGGCTGGCGCAGGAAGCTGATCAGCAGCAGGCATCTCGTAATCCTCAATTTCAGCATCCACATATTCCGGAATATGCTCTTCAGGACCTAACAGGAAGAAAGCCTTTCCCTGGGCTTCCCATCTTGCCGTACGTCCTACACGATGAATATAACCATCTTCGCTCTCCGGCATGTGATAATGGATGATATTATCTATATCTGGAATATCAAGTCCGCGCGAAGCCAGATCCGTACTCACCAGGATATTGGCACTTCCGTTGCTAAAACGATAGAGAGAAGCCTCACGTTCCTTCTGTTCCAATCCACCATGGAAAAAAGAGGTTGAAAATCCCTGCTCCACCAGATATTTATTGGTGCGCTCCACACTGTCGCGATAATTGAGGAATACAATGGTACTCTGATCGCCTAAACTGCGTAGCAAAAGTGACAGACTCTCTAATTTATCCTTTACCGGACTAACCACCTTATATATATGTACACGGTCAGGAACCTGATCTTCATCCACACGGTAATCTATCTTTTCTACCCTACCCATGTGTACGAAATGAGGAATCTCCTCTGCCTCGGTAGCAGAAAGCAGGAAATGTCGACGCAAGCCAGGCAAAGACTTGATCAGTCGGCTCATTTCGTCCTGGAAACCCATCTCCAGACACTTGTCAAACTCATCAATAATCAGGTATTTGATGTGATATGGAGAAAGATTTCCCTTATCCAGATGATCATTGAGGCGACCTGGAGTTCCAAATACAATCTGAGGACGAACCTGTTTCATCACGCGATGCTCATCCATCGTAGCACGACCACCATAGCAAGCCATCGCACGCAAACCGCTGCCCATATTCTTCAATACGTTAGCCGACTGCAAAGCGAGTTCCCGACCAGGAGTTACCACCACCGCCTGTGCCTCGTCATCAGTAGCATCTATAAGTTGGGTAAGAGGCAAAAGATAAGCCAGTGTCTTGCCACTACCTGTTGGCGAAAGTATCACCACATCCTTGTTCCCGTGCAAGATTGCCTGCATGGAATCCTGCTGCATATCATTGAGCTCAATGCCCAGTTTATCTAAAATTCTGTCTATCATAAATTTCTAATAATCAATTTCAATAGAGAAGTCTTCTTTTCAAGAGAAGTTTTCATAAATTCCTCATCATGAGGCATTATTTCTTTTTCTGATTGAGCAGTTTGTCTATCTCATCAAACTCCTTACCCATGTTCAGGTTCAGATAGATGGTATATAGCGGCAAAGCCCACTGCTCCTGCATATCAGGCGCCATCGTTCTGTACTTCTGCAGATAAGGCATCGCACTCTTGTAAAGTCCGTCTATCTCCTGATGAGTTTTGCGAGATTGCTGCGAATTCTTATCCATTTCAACAGCCTGATTGAAATAAGCCAAACCTATATTATAATAAGCACCAGCCAAAGAATCGTTCACGGCAAGTGCCTTTTTGCTCACTTCGATGCATTGCTTGAAATCACCCATATTCAGGAGAACGATTCCCTTGGTAAAGAGATAGATATCATTGTCGGGAGCTATCGCCAGCGCCTTATCTGCTACGGCGAGTGCAGAATCGAGTTGGTTTTCCTGCGAATAATACTCTACCAGACGCGGGAAGAAGAACGGGAATTTCGGATCCCGTTCAAAACCTTCCTTCAAGGTAGAGAGATAGCGCGGTGTATCCTTCTCCAGTTTGTAAGTCTCAGCCAGATACTGTAACATATAGTTATAATGAGCCGTATCTTTCAGCGCCTCATAAGAATGATGAAGCGTAGCTTTGGTATCTTTCATCTTATATCCGGCATATACAGCCCAATAAGCTGCCGAAGAAAGATATTTGTCTTTCTGGGCATACTTATAAGATTGGAACATCGGTGCAGTACTGCACTCTATGTACTGGTCAAAGAACTGATAAGCCTCCTTGTATTTCTGTTTCCTGATAAACCAGGTTCCTCCGTTATAGAGATTCGGACGTATCCTGTTCAAATATTCAGAATGAGACTTGCGGAAATCAAACTCACATTTTCCTTTTTTGTTAGGAATCATCTCAACGGAATCAAGTCCTTGGGCTATAACGAAGAGCTGTCGGGTTGCATTGAAGAGCTGGGCTGTATCATACGCCTGTTTGAGGTAGAGTTTCTCATTACCCTGTTCATACTGCTTCTTCACAGCATCAAAGAGAATATTCCAAATTTTCTTGTTATTCCGGTTGGCAGAATCCGTCAGGAGTTTGCGCATACTGGATTCGGCCTTCGCCAAATCCTTGCCAGCCTTTACCAGATCTTTGGCTGCAGAAATCTCCTTCTTCTGTGCCTGCAACCCTAATGGCGCCAACAGAAGAAAAGCTATCTGTAAAACCCATAAGTTTCTGAATATCTGTATTTTCATATTAATCTCCTAAATTAAAACTTTCATTTGTTTCCATACTCATAATAATACCAGTAGGTATTTCCATAAGTATCCCGAAGAGCATTCTGCTTTTCAGTCTCATTAGCATATTTGTGATCCATCTGCTGGAAATCCTCAAAGTCTGTATCCATCACATTATCGTGATAAACGATACTTGGATTACTGCGGCGATGCGTATAAAGAACCAACGCTTCCTTATAATGAACAGGCAGTTTGCCCGAAGTTACTTTGTAATGTTTCTGCACCTCTGCTACGAACTTGTCTAGTTGCTTGTCCAGCAAGAGTGCACAAAGCTGATAGTCAACAGGCAGACGATACTTGAGATGATGTTTAACCATCCATGCCGAAGGTTTCTGCATCCATTTTGGCGCCTTCCACATCATAGCCTTCACGGTTACGCTATCCGGCATCATCGCCTTACTTCCACCTACCAGCGGATAAGTAAAGAGACGGCTGCCCAGCTCGCCTGTTTCGTTGAGACAGGCTATACGGAGCATTGTCAGCGAAGAATCTGTTTTCAGAGATTTTTCACCTACTTCCAAAGCTTTTTCATACTGTTTTTCTTTCATCAGATGTTCCATGCGCATACGTTCATGAAACAGCCGATCATTGCTAGCAACAAAGTTGACAAGCAATATCATCACCAGCATCTGGAGCAGATTCACCCACATATAGCGGGAGAACCAGCCGTTGCTGTGAGGCTCTGTTTCTATCGGCTCCAACTGGCGGGCTATCCATATCAATCCGCCCCATAGAATCAGACAGAGTGGCAAGATAATCCACCACGCCCCCAGCGAATGATAACGGTCGATATCAACGGGGATATCGGTAATCATCGTCAGGATGAGGAACGAAGGGAAATAAGTAAGCCCGTGGAAACGGCGTTTCACACGGGTTACTGCGTACACTCCCACTTGCAGCAGATAGAGTACGAGCGTGATAAGCAGTGGAGCCAGCGTGTAACTGTAGTTGGTCAAACCGCCTGAGAAAACATGCTGAGCCACTGCCAGTACGTCTGCCTGGTAAAATGCCAGGTAGACGTAGGTAAATGTGATAAAGATGATAGCACAGGCGATTTGCATCTTCGCAGTACTACTCCTTTTATTTTTCATAAATCAATCTATTAATTTTTCTTCAGCACCAAAGCTGTACGAGCTGGCAGATAAAGTTTCAGCCACTCCTTACGGTCTTTCACATAAAGTGGATCGTAATTAGTCAGATGCGTCATCGTGTCATCATTCAAGCCATTACCGCCGAAATCCTTGCTGTCAGAATCAAGCACTACGCTGTAGGAACCGGTTGGAACCAGGAAGCCATAGTCGGTGAAAGAGCGGGTTGGCGAGAAGTTAAACACGAAGAGCAGATCGCCACGCATAAAGGCGAGAACCTGATCGCCATCATTATGCCAGATTTCTACAACTGGTGTCTTGTTAAAATTCTTTTCGCTTGTAATCGTCTTGAGCATTTCTCGGTCGAAATCTCCAAGATAGTGGTAGCAGAGTTCATGATTATCTACCAGATTCCACTGTCTGCGGGCGTATTTATGGCTCCAGCCATTACCCTCGCGAGGGAAATCAATCCACTCTGGGTGACCGAACTCATTACCCATGAAGTTGAGATAACCGCCATTGATTGTAGAGGCGGTAACCAGACGGATCATCTTATGCAGAGCAATACCACGATGAGCCATTTCGTTTTCATCGCCCTTCTTGAAATGCCAGTACATATCGGCATCAATCAGACGGAAGATGATGGTTTTATCGCCCACCAATGCCTGGTCATGACTCTCACAATAAGAGATGGTTTTCTCATCCGAACGGCGGTTCTTTACCTCCCAGAAGATGCTGGATGGTTTCCAGTCTTCATCCTTCAGTTCCTTGATGGTCTTGATCCAATAATCTGGAATATTCATCGCCATGCGATAGTCAAAACCATAACCGCCATCCTCAAACTTGGCAGCCAGGCCCGGCATTCCGCTCACCTCTTCGGCAATCGTAATGGCATGCTTGTTAACCTCGTGAATCAGACAGTTGGCAAGGGTAAGATAGCAGATGGCATTATCATCCTCGTGACCATTGAAATAATCGCCGTAGTTGCAGAATGCCTCACCCAGACCATGACTGTAATAGAGCATGGATGTTACACCATCAAAACGGAATCCGTCGAAATGGAACTCATTGAGCCAATACTTGCAGTTGCTCAACAGGAAGTGGATGACTTCATCCTTTCCATAGTCGAAGCAGAGACTGTCCCAAGCCGGATGCTCATGACGGTCGCCAGGATAGAAATACTGGTTAGGATCGCCAGCGAGATTACCTAGTCCTTCCACCTCATTCTTTACGGCATGAGAGTGAACGATGTCCATGATGACGGCAATACCATTCTGGTGAGCTGTATCAATGAGATTCTTCAACTCTTCAGGAGTTCCGAAGCGGCTACTTGCAGCAAAGAAACTGCTTACATGATAGCCGAAGGAGCCATAATACGGATGCTCCTGGATAGCCATAATCTGAATGCAGTTGTAACCATCCTTGATGATACGTGGCAACACATTCTCCTTAAATTCTGTGTAAGTGCCAACCTTCTCAGCATCCTGTGCCATACCGATATGGCATTCATAGATGAGCAGAGGTGCCACATTTGGTCTGAAGGTTTTCTTCTTCCATTTATATGGTTCCGGATTCCAAACCTGAGCAGAGAAAATCTTGGTCTGGTCGTCCTGTACTACGCGCTGTGCCCATGCAGGAATACGCTCGCCTTCACCACCTTCCCAATGAACTTTCATCTTGAAGAGATCGCCATGTTTCATCGCTTTCTCCGGAAGTTTGAGTTCCCAGTTTCCGGTATTCTTTACTCTTTTAGCACGATACTTTTCGGTTTCCTGCCAGTTGTTGAAGTCACCTATCAGATAGATGTCTGTAGCATTAGGTGCCCACTCACGGAACACCCATCCACGGGCAGTCTTATGCAGTCCGAAATACTCGTATCCATTGGCAAAATCGCCCAATGTCTGTTTGCCGTTATTAGTCAGCTGACCGAGTTTCCAGAGTGCATGGTCGTGTCGGCCCTTGATGGCATCCTCATAGTCTGCCAGATATGGGTCGTTCTTCACGAGTCCGATATGCTTTACCACAGCCTTCGCTGCCTTTTTTGCAACTGGTTTCTTTGCAGTTGCCTTTTTAGTTGCAGCCTTCTGGGCTGTAGTTTTCTTTTCTGTTGCCATATATCATGATTTTAGATGGTTACTCTATATTATTCTTCTTTAATTTTATCTTGAAGATTTCTTCTTTAATTCTTAATCTTGAAGATAGCCTTGTGGATATCACCACTACCGATGCATGGCTGATGACCATCTTGTGGCCAGAAGATAGCAAACTGACCTGGCTTGCAGGTAACGAGCGTCTGCGCTTTCACACCAGGATACTTGGTTACATCCTTAGCCTCGTTATATTCCACTTCAGGAAGATCAGCAAGAGGAGTATAGCCATAAGTCTCCTCGTTGTCAAGAGGAATCTGAATATCAATCATCTTGCGATGTGTTTCAAAAACAGCATCTTCCTCGCTTTTTCCGTGAGCTGTCGTTATGTTAACAAAGAGGTTACCCTCCTTGATAAAATGCTTACCGTCCTCCAATTTAGAGAGGTCATTATCTTTGATAAACTTCACTACATCAGCGAAGAGCGGATTGAGAGAAACATATTTCTCCAGATTGTCTAAAGTATCTACTACCATAATTATAGTTAAGCTTTGAGATTTGAACATTTACTTTTAACTTTGAGACTTGAAAACAGAACATTGAACATTCAATATTCAACATTATAATATGTTCTTTTTCTCATTATTTAAAATATAAAGGTTCTCTATCTCGTTATTTATAATTTCTTTGTATTTTTCTAATTTTCTGAAGAGATTAGTCTTCAAATCGTTTGCCGTTTTCGTAGGCTCCCTTGGCTGTAACCTGTCCGTTGCGGTCTTTTTCTACAAATCTTCCGTCACGCACATCGTTACGGTAGGTTCCTTCGAAACGCTTACCGTTTTTATCTTCTTCTATGCAAGGTCCCTGGCGCTTACCTTTGTGATAGGCACCCTTGAATCTTCTGCCATCAGCATAATGAATCACGACATTACCATCTACCAGACCGTTTTTGAACTCACCTTCAAACACGTCACCGTTCTTCTTGGTCAGTTTGCCCCTGCCGTTCTGCAGATCATCCATCCAGTCGCCTACATAGATATCGCCATTCTTCCAGATGAAGGTACCCTGACCGGTACGCAGACCATCCTTAAACTGTCCGTTATACTTGTCGCCCTTTGCAGAGCGGAAGATGCCTATACCCGTGCGTTCTCCCTGCACATAATCGCCTTCATAAATGTCGCCATTATGAAATTTATAGATACCCTTTCCGTCCTGGATATCATCCTTCCAGTCGCCGATATACACATCGCCATCAGCATATTTGAAAGTACCTTTTCCTGAGCGCTGGTTGTCTAGCCACTGACCGTCATAAGTAGTTCCGTCTCCCCAGTTGAAGAAGCCGTTTCCATTCTTCATATCGTTCATCCACTGGCCTTTATACTGTGCGCCATTGGCATAAGTATAAACGCCGCGTCCCTGACGCTTGTCCTTATACCAGTCGCCGTCATATTTATCACCATTATAATAGAACATGACGCCATGACCATGCTGGTAATCGCGGAACCAGAGGCCTACATATTTGTTGTTGTTCTGGAAATAGTAGGTGCCTTTACCATGCTGCTGGTCCTGCATCCACTGTCCTTCATACTTTTCGCCATCACTGAAGGTATAAACGCCATAGCCTTCGCGCTTACCTTTCATATAAGAGCCTTCGTAGGTATCCCCATTCTTATAGATGGTAGTACCTTTTCCCTGCGGCTTTCCGCTCACCATTTCGCCTTTAAACTGACCTCCGTCACGGGTGATGCAAGAGCCTAGCGAAATCTTCTGGGCTGAGGCATCAACCGATGCCATAGCCAAAGTCAAGGCAAGGAAAAAGCACTTGCTCCGACAGGACAATTTGGTATGTTGTTTCTTATTGTATTTCATATTCTACAGTTATAGTCTGACTTATCAATCTCCAAAATTACGGTTTTTTCCTCAAATAGCCAAATAGATTAAACAAATTTAAGGTAAAATCATGAAAATAGATTTTTATCTGAAAAAATCTGCAGCTTGAAACAATAAACAAACACATTTTTCGTTTTTACGAAAATCGAGAATAAAATCACTAAAACAGTAAAATTATGATTTTAAATTGCGCCATCATAGATGAAGATCCGGAAGCTTTGCAACTCCTGGAACAGTATATAGAAAAAACTCCGACCCTGCATTTGATCGGAGCCTACAAAAGTGCGATAGATGCTGTAGACGGCATCCATCACAACCATCTCGACATACTTTTTCTCGCCATCCACATGCAGCAGATCAGCGGTTTGGAATTTGCAAAGGTTGTACCCAAGAACGTGAAGATTGTCTTCACCACCGCATTCAAGGAGTATGCCATCGAAGCCTACAAAGTGAATGCATTCGACTATCTGCTCAAGCCCATCACCTACGATGACTTTATGGGATCATGCCAGAAAGTCTTCGAACGCTACATGCAGGACGATAACTACAACCCTATCAAGCGCGACGGTTTTCTGGTGGTAAAACGAGATTACAAATGCGTAAGAATCCCGATAGATGATATTCTGTTTGTTGACTGCGACAAAGACTACATCCGTTTCCATCTTGAGGGCAGGCCTAACATCAGAACCCTGGGCAACCTCAAACAGTTGGAAGAAAGGCTGCCAAGAGAAAAATTCAAGCGTGTACACCGTTCGTTCCTTGCCAACATGACAAAGTTTGATACGGTAGACCAGCAGCACATTACCTATGGCGACCAGAGCATTCCGATATCAGAAACCTACTTTGAATTTATCAAGAAATATCTGGAAGACCATTCTCTATGATGGTCTTCCAGATAGTTTTATCCTACCTTTCTTATAATATTTGCAAGGGTGATGATACTAGGATAGAAGCTCCATGTGCCAGCAGAAAATCGTGATCTCTGAATCCCCAAAGAACAGAGATACAAGGCATTCCGCTGTTCTTTGCCGTCATCACATCCACGTCGCTGTCGCCGATATATACCGCCCTTTCTCTATCCGCATGCAGCTGGCGCAAGGCTTCGTTTACGGTATCTGGAGCCGGTTTTTTCTTGATATTTTCCCGCTCTCCTATCGCCACATCTACCAGGTCGCCGAAGAAATGGCGGCAGATTTCCTGGGTAGCTGCATAAAATTTGTTGCTTACCACCGCAATGTTCTTTCCCCTATTCTTCAGTTCCTCCAGCATCTCCATCACGTCCGGATAAGGTTTCGTATTATCCATATTGTGCACCATATAATGCTGGCGGAAATCCTGCAGGGTTTTCTCAAACTTCTCATTCTCCAATCCTCCCGGCACGGCACGTTCCATAAGTTTCTTCACCCCGTTTCCTACAAACATGCGTACCTCCTCCAGCGTACGTTCAGGCATCCCGTTCAGCTTCAGCGCATAATTGCAGCTTGCAGCCAGGTCGTGGAGAGAAGATATCAGGGTTCCGTCAAGATCGAAGATATAGGTATCGAAATTGAACTGGGCATGAACCGGAACCCTCTTGATGCGGAACTCACCGCCGTGTAGCACATAAACATCCTGATGGTATACACGGATTTCACCCTGAGGAGTTCCCTGTCCGCCAGCCTGTTCATTACCCGAAATGCCAAAGATTCTGTTATCCCCAAATTCCCATCTCTTCAGTTTCTGGGTCTGTGCATCAATCACCACATATTTATATTCTATCGGCTCATCGATAGCCTGCACATTCACAGATATTTCCCAGTCCTTACCATGATTGTTCTGCATCTTCAGGAAATGAGCCGGATTCCATTTGCCCAGCGTAGGATGATTTCCCAACAGAGCTACAGCCTCACCCTCATAGAGTTTCGGGGCATGAATCTTGAAGATGATAGTACGGTCGAAGAGAGGCAGACGCGCTGGCTTGACATCAGTAAACTTTACCTGCTGCAATACGAAGGCACTTTTTTCCACGTAAGGATTATCCTCCTCCAGCCAATAGTCCTGAAAATAGAAATTCTTACTCTCATCAAAAACATATTGGCGGGCAGAAGCGAGCGATTCCCTACGCAGCACCTTTCCCTCAGCATCTTTCACGCAGTAGCAGTAAGCCACAGCTACGAAAGGATGATGGCGGTTCTGCCTTGACGCCATTTCCACCTCCCAGAGATAACCGTCCCGGGTGGTCATCGGCAAGTCCATCGTATCTTGATAGCCGTCAGCGGCGGCAAAAGTTAATTCTACATGCAGGGCATGACCCCACTTGGCAGCATACGCTATAGAAAACTTCATTTTCATAATCCTTTTATAATAATGTGCCCGAAAGCACCGATACACATGTTGATTCTCAATGTCAAGTGCAAAGGTAACAAAAAAGCAGACACAACGGATAAAGAAAGATGACAATTAACCTATTTTAAATTCCTATACTTTGCTATTTCCTATTTTTACTGTACTTTTGCACCCGAAAAATAACAAACAAGAAGAATATGAAAAAGAAAAAATCATTTTCTAAGCTCTATCTGTATGGTGCTATAGGCTGCATCGCAGTCATCGCCATCGTGGGCTACATCTACTGTTTCTCTTCCTTCTCGAAGAGCAGCAACACCGAGTATGTTTACATCGACAGCGATGATAACATCGACTCTGTATACAACAAGCTCCGCCCGTTTGCCAAGAGCATTCCGTTCCAGGCATTCAAGACCCTGACTCTCCATTCCGGCTATGCCGATCATATCCGCACCGGCAGATACGCCATTGCTCCGGGCGATGGTGCCCTCAAGACATGGCGCCACATGAAGAACGGTTTGCAGGAACCGGTTAGCCTTACCATCCCTTCGGTACGCACGCTCGACAAACTCTCTGATGAGATTGGCAAGAAGATGATGTTTGGCAGCAACGACCTCTACCATGCCCTGCGCGACGAGAGCGTCTGTCAGAAATATGGTTACGATACTGCCACCATCGCCTGCATGTTCGTACCTAACACCTACGATCTCTACTGGAACATCTCAGTAGATAAATTTCTGGAGCGCATGAAGAAAGAAAGCGACAAGTTCTGGAACTTTGAGCGCACCGAAAAGGCAAAGGCTATGAAACTGACACCGGTGGAGATCATCACCCTTGCCAGCATCGTGGACGAAGAAACAGCCAACAACGGCGAGAAACCGATGATAGCCGGCATGTATTATAACCGCCTGATGCTTCGCAATGCCGAATATCCAGAGGGAATGCCATTGCAGGCCGATCCTACCATTAAATATGCCTGGCAGCGATTCGACCTCAAGCGCATCTACAACAACCTCCTGTCTATCAAGAGCCCGTATAATACTTACAAGAACCCAGGCTTGCCACCGGGGCCTATCCGTATTCCGAGCGTAGCAGGTATTGATGCCGTCCTCAACCATGTGCATCACGATTACCTCTACATGTGTGCCAAGGAGGATTTCAGCGGCACTCATAATTTTGCCCGCACTTACGATGAGCACCTGCAGAATGCAGCCAAATATTCTAAGGCACTCAACGAAAGAGGTATCAAGTAAGATAAGGAAACAAGAAAGGTAAAAATGAGTCAGAAAACTTGCAAAGCGTTAGTGATTTTACAAGTTTTCTGACTTTTTATTTGGTAGTCTAACAAAATAGTTGTAAATTTGCAGCCGAAAACTTACCAATTTAAAATAAGGAATAAATACATGAACAGAACGATTATTACAGTAGTGGGCAAGGATACCGTTGGTATCATCGCTAAGGTATGTACCTATTTGGCAGAGAACAGTATCAACATCTTGGATATCTCTCAGACCATCGTACAGGAGTATTTCAACATGATGATGATCGTAGACATGGGCAAGATGCAGAAAACTTTCGAGGAAGTAGCCGATGAACTCACCAATGTTGGTAAGGCTATGGGCGTGCAGATCAAATGCCAGCGCGAGGAAATTTTCAATATGATGCACAGAATTTAAAAAGCAAACAATATGATCAATATATCTGAGGTTATCGAAACCAATAAGATGATAGAGCAGGAGAATTTCGATGTGCGTACCATCACCATGGGTATCAACCTTTTGGATTGCGCATCTACCGATCTCGATGAGCTCTGTCAGAACATTCATAATAAGATTACACGTCTGGCAAAGAACCTGGTGAAGACCGGCGAAGAAATCTCCAAGGAGTTTGGTGTGCCTATCGTCAACAAGCGTATCTCCATCACTCCTATCTCGCTGGTAGGCGGTTCTGCCTGCAAGACTACCGACGATTACGTGAAGATTGCCAAGACCCTCGACCAGTGTGCCAAGGAGCTCGGTGTCAACTTCCTGGGCGGCTATTCTGCCATCGTAAGCAAGGGTATGAGCAAGAGCGATGAGCTCCTTATCCGTTCTATCCCTCAGGCGATGGCACAGACCGATTTCGTCTGCAGCTCAGTCAATGTGGGTTCTACCAAGACCGGTATCAACATGGACGCCGTCCGACTGATGGGCGAAATCGTAAAGGATACAGCCGAGGCAACCAAGGACAGAGGTTCTCTGGGTTGCGCCAAACTCGTTGTTCTCTGCAATGCGCCAGACGACAATCCGTTCATGGCTGGTGCCTTCCATGGTGTTTCTGAGGCCGATGCGGTAGTGAGTGTCGGTGTCAGCGGTCCTGGCGTTGTAAAGTATGCATTGGAGAAGGTAAAGGGCGAAAGCTTCGAGGTTCTTTGCGAAACCATCAAGCGCACCGCCTTCAAGATTACCCGTGTAGGTCAGTTGGTAGCCAAGGAGGCTTCACGCCGTCTGAACGTACCTTTCGGCATCATCGACCTTTCATTGGCTCCTACCCCAGCTATCGGTGATAGTGTAGCCGATATTCTCGAGCTCATCGGTCTTGAGCATGCCGGTGCTCCTGGTACCACAGCAGCTCTTGCACTCCTGAACGACCAGGTTAAGAAGGGCGGTATCATGGCTTCTTCTTATGTAGGTGGTTTGAGCGGTGCCTTCATCCCTGTCAGCGAAGACCAGGGTATGATCAACGCTGTAGAGGCTGGTGCGCTGACCATCGAGAAGCTTGAGGCGATGACTTGTGTCTGCTCAGTAGGTTTGGATATGATTGCCATCCCTGGCGATACTCCAGCCACCACCATTTCCGGTGTCATTGCCGACGAGGCTGCCATCGGTATGGTTAACCAAAAGACTACTGCCGTACGTATCATCCCAGTTGTGGGCATGAAGGTAGGCGACAATGTAGATTTTGGCGGTTTGCTCGGTCATGCTCCAATCATGCCTGTAAACCCATTCAGTTGCGAGGCATTCGTAAACCGTGCCGGTCGTATTCCGGCTCCAATCCACAGTTTCAAGAATTAAACTGTTTTGATTCAAAATACCAATCCCCCATCCTGCTTTCTCAAGCGGGCTGGGGGATTTTTTCATTGTATAATCACTTATCTATCTTCTAAAGCGGTTCATCATGGCAAAACATAGGTGGATAGATACTCAGAAACATCAACTACAGATATTTAAATCCAATCCTTAAATAAGACGGAAGCTCCCCCAAAAGTCAAAAGAATCGGGAAAAAGAAAAATAAAGGGTGAGACTTCTCCCACCCTTTATCTGATATTATAAAAAAAGTTTGTCTAAAGTAAATTACAAACGTTTAAAGTTTTTTCAGCTCTTCTTTCCATGCAGAATAAGCCTCGAGATAAGCAGAACGGTTAGCCTCATCAGGGTCTATGACTGCAAGTTTCTTCAATGAAGCAAAAGCCTCATTATGATCCTTATAGATACCGGCACCAATACCAGCACCCTTAGCAGCACCTGCACTACCATCTGTCTCATAAAGTTCGATAGTAGCACCACTCACACCCGCCAAGGTATCTCGGAACAACGGACTGAGGAACATATTAGCCTTACCTGCATGAATATTCTTAATATCCATACCCATCTGCTGCATGATTTCCATTCCATAGCAGAAACTGAAGACGATACCCTCTTGTGCTGCACGAACAATATGAGCACGATTATGCTTATTAAAGCTGATGCCACGAATAGAACAACCAACTTCCTTATTCTCTAATACACGCTCAGCTCCATTACCAAATGGGATAATCTTAACACCATCACTACCTATTGGCACAGAAGCTGCAAGATCATTCATATCCGCATAGCTTACATCTGGAGTGATATTTCGATGAACCCACGCATTCAAGATACCAGTTCCATTGATACACAACAATACACCAAGACGGTCAAGGTCTGTAGTATAATTAGCATGAGCAAAAGTATTGACACGGCTCTTTGGATCATAGTTAACATCACCCAATACACCATATACAACTCCTGATGTACCTGCCGTACTTGCAATTTCACCCGGATTGAACACATTCAGACTCACAGCATTATTTGGCTGGTCACCCGCACGATAAGATATTGGTGTACCTTCTTTCAGACCAAGTTCTTCAGCTGCTGCTTTACTTACTACACTCTGTACAGAGAATGTAGAAACAATATCAGCCAGAATGCTTTCATCGAAGCCAAAGTAATCAAGCAGGAATTTAGCAGGCTTTTTCTGGTTGAAGTCCCACATCATACCTTCAGAAAGGCCACTGATAGTAGTCTTAACTTCACCTGAAAGTTTCATTGCCAGATAATCACCAGGAAGCATAATCTTATCAATTTTATCAAACAGTTCCGGTTCATTATCCTTTACCCAAGCAAGTTTAGATGCAGTAAAGTTTCCAGGAGAATTGAGCAGATTACGCAAGCAGAAGTCCTCACCTAAATCATGAAAAGCCTTCTCGCCATAAGGTACGGCACGAGAGTCGCACCAGATGATACTAGGACGCAAAACTTGCTGATTCTTATCAACACAAACCAAGCCATGCATCTGGTACGAGATACCAATTGCAAGGATATCTTCACCCTTGGCACCAGATTCTGCCATGATTTTCTTAAGCGCCAACTTAGCATTATCCCACCACATCTGAGGATCCTGCTCTGCCCAACCAGTCTTTACAGCCATAATGGGTGCTTCATGATCCGGATAGAATGCAGAAGCTACGATTTCTCCATTGTCAACATCAGTAAGCGAAGCCTTTACAGAACTTGAGCCTACGTCAAAACCTAATAAATATCTACTAGCCATAGTTTATTCGTTTATATGTTTATTGTTTAACTTTTATCAGTTATTATAAAGTCTATATATATTATACGAACATACTACAACATTCCCCTCATAAAAAAAATAATTTAGAACATATTCTCATCAAAAAGACTTTGAGGAGCACTATCGTCAGCCTTGTCCTCCCCTTCATTACTATTTTCTAATACAGAAGAAGAAAAATTAAGCATCAGTTGCTGTACGGCCTTTGAATCAAAATTAACATGATATACACCATACCCCTTACCTTTTTCTATAAGCGATTGTGGGTCTTTAGCGCATCTGGTGAGATATTGTGTAACATAGCTATGAACATCCTTGTAATTCAGAGGTGTAAAAATCGAATTACAGGAATTATATACATGACGAGCTATTTTTTCTACTTTCAACCCTTTTGCACCCGCAGCCAAAAGAACATTGAATATCTCCTGATCAAGTTTCATATAATAATCATAACATTCGTCCTCTTTCAAGAGAGAAGACAGAAAAAGAAAAAACCGCGGTTACTCACTTACAAGCAACCGCGGCTCTTTGAAAAATAAACCTTATTTAAGCGAGAGCAACCTTGTTGTCCTCATCCTTAATCTTACCCTCTTTGAAGAGCCAACCGATACCAAGGATTACATCCTCTGTACTGATCTTAGCAGCCTTAGCAATTTCTGCTACTGTGAGAGCCTTTTCTGAAGCTGCCAATGCCTGATATACATCACCAGCTCTAAAACCTGCGTTCTCTGCGTTCAAGTAAAGAACGTCCTTCTTTGCTGCAGGAGCCTTCTTTGCTACTGGAGCCTTCTTTGCTGCTGGCTTCTTTGCAGCAGTCTTAGTTGTCGCTTTCTTTTCTACCATGTTTTAAGAATTTTATGATTCTATTGAGCCTCATTTCGTCAGCTCAACCTTAATATCTGCTGCAAATTTATAACTTTTATTTCGAAATAGTGTTAGAAAAATAGAAAAAACTACTACTTATAAACAAAAGTGCTGCATTTCTTGATTTACGTCAAGAAGCGCAGCACTTTATTTACTAAAAATCAATTACTTATTATAAATCATTGAATTTTTCTCAAGGCATTTTACGCATACTCTTTTATAGAGTGAATACCTTCGTTTCTCTATTTTTATTCAGCCTTCAAATCAAGTTTGATTTCCAATTCATCCAACTGCTTAGGGTCAAGTTCAGAAGGAGCATCGAGCATAACATCTCGACCAGAGTTGTTCTTTGGGAAAGCAATACAATCACGAATACTGTCGAGACCAGCCAAAATACTGACAAAACGGTCCAAACCGAAAGCAAGACCTGCGTGAGGTGGTGCGCCATACTTGAAAGCGTTCATCAAGAATCCGAACTGGGCCTCAGCACGCTCTGGAGTAAAGCCGAGAACCTCGAACATCTTCTCCTGCAACTGAGTATCATGGATACGGAGAGAACCTCCACCTACTTCGATACCATTGCAAACAAAGTCGTATGCCTTGGCACGAACCTGCTCAGGATGCTCATCGAGCAATGGGATATCATCAGGATTTGGCATAGTGAATGGATGGTGTGTAGCCATCAGGCGCTGCTCCTCATCGCTCCACTCAAAGAGAGGGAAGTCAATAATCCAAAGACACTTGAATACATTCTTATCACGAAGACCAAGACGGTCACCCATTTCCAAACGCAAAGAGCAAAGCTGAATGCGTGTCTTGTTAGCATTATCACCGCTCAAAATCAAAACAAGGTCACCATCCTTGGCTCCCATTACGGTCTTGATTTCAGCAAGTTCCTCTGGAGAATAGAACTTATCTATGCTACTCTTTACGGTACCATCAGCATTATACTTGATATATACCAATCCTTTGGCACCGACCTGAGGACGCTTAACAAAATCGGTCAATTCGTTCAACTGCTTACGGCTATAATCAGCACAACCTGGAACACAGATACCGCCAATATACTTAGCCTCATCGAATACAGAGAAATTACCCTTACCTGTGAAAGCATCTTTCAACTCAACAAATTCCATACCGAAGCGCAAGTCTGGCTTATCACTACCGAAACGGCGCATAGCATCGTGCCAGGTCATCTGCTCCAACTTAGGAAGTTCTACACCACGAATCTCCTTAAACAAATGGCGAGCCATTTCCTCGAAAAGGTTGATGACATCATCCTGATCAACAAAACTCATTTCACAGTCAATCTGTGTAAACTCTGGCTGACGGTCAGCACGAAGATCCTCATCACGGAAGCACTTGGCAATTTGGAAATAGCGGTCGAAGCCAGCAACCATCAAGAGCTGCTTTAAAGTCTGAGGACTCTGTGGAAGAGCGTAGAACTGACCTGGATTCATACGGGAAGGAACAACAAAGTCGCGTGCTCCCTCTGGTGTACTACCAATAAGAATAGGAGTTTCAACCTCCATGAAGTTCTGTGCATCGAGGAAGTTACGAATCAAGATGCACATACGATGACGCAACTCCAGATTTTTGCGCACTGCAGGACGACGCAAATCAAGATAACGATACTTCATACGGATATCATCACCACCATCAGTATTATCTTCGATAGTGAAAGGAGGGGTCTGGCTCTGAGAGAGGACATTGAGTTCCTTCACCAGGATTTCGATGTCACCAGTATCCATTTTAGGATTCTTGCTCTGTCGTTCACTTACTACACCCTTTATTTGAATGCAGAATTCACGACCTAGCTTGTTAGCTGCATCACACAAGTCTTTGTTATCAGCCTCGTTGAAGACCAACTGTGTGATACCATAACGGTCGCGCAAATCGACGAATGTCATACCACCCATCTTTCTTGAGCGCTGTACCCAACCGGCAAGTGTCACTTCCTTGCCGGCATCAGAGAGACGTAACTCTCCACACGTATTACTTCTGTACATACCTTATTATATTATATTATTATTTTCCAAAGTGCAAAAGTACAACAAATAACGGAAAGGACAAAATAAAATCGCGAAAATATTATTAAAAATATCTTCGCGACCCTATTAATGTGACCAAAAGTCACATAAATACATATTAAATAGTTTTATCTCTACTTTTTTAGAGATTTATTTCTTCATCCGCCTGAATGCCTGCCGATGGAACCGTTCCTCTGCCTTGATGACACTGAACACCTTATTAGGTGGCAAGATGGTCATAAATCTAGAATGATACTCTTGCTGCAACTGTTTCAGCTGAATATCCAACTCATCCTGTCTTCTGATAGCTTCGGCACATGCCTCATTATCATTCGGATTCACATGACGGAATCGGCGCATTTCATCGAATATCATACGCATTTTCTTACCCATCTGTCTATATACCGGGAAGAATTTAGCAGCTTCTCTCGGCGTAAGACAGGCATTAGTCGTAATAAACTGTTCTAGTTCTGCCTGAAACCTTTTAGGATCAAATCCATCATGATGTTTTCTACCCTGAGGCTGTGAAGCAAGTGAAACCAGGCTAATCATCAGCATAGCTAAAAGCGCAAGAAACCTATGTTGCATTATCTTTCTCATACCTTATCTTTTTTTAAATCTTTATCTGTAGACAAAAAGAAATACCAACCATTAATTTTCTGCAATCAGCGATGCATAGATAGTTTCATTATCCATCATCGTATAATCGGCCATCTCATTAAAAGTAGCATCTTCATTATTATTCACAGCAGCTTTCTGAACCATATGGTCCACATGTGCCATAGCAGGCTTACTGCTTCCCGTATATTTCAGCGCCAGTACCGAACCACCTCCTATCACAGCCAAAACAGCAACAGCCGCCGCAATCTTTCGAATCGGCATACGCTGCCATAAGCTAGGCTGCATGTGAATGATGCGGGGTTCCTGCTCCGGCAAATTTGCCATCACCCTATCTGTCAGCTGGTCGAAATAACCAGCCGGCACCTGGAAATGGTTTTTCTTACCAAAACGGCTATTCAATATATTGTCTTCTTTTAACATATTCCTCATTCCTTTCTTTTATACTTTATTAAATAGACGAAAACTAACCGAAAAGGTTTAATCCTTACGATTGAAAAAATCGGTTATTTTTTTCACAGCAAGATGATAGGATGCCTTCAAAGCTCCTTCACTTGTTGACAGCACCTTACTCATCTCTGAATATTTCATATTATCATAATATTTTAGAGTGAAAACTGTGCGCTGAACATCGGGCAGTAGGGCTACAGCCTCTTGCAGTTCTGCCTGAATCTGGTCACCATCAAAATAGTCATCGGCAAGAAGACGTGAAGCCAAGCCCGGCTCGTCTTCGGTACTGACATTAACCATCTGCTTCTTGCGTCTCAAGAAATCAAGCGCTTCGTTAATTGCTATACGGTAAAGCCATGTTGAGAGCGAAGACTTTCCCTGAAACGAATCCAGATTGGTCCAAGCCTTAACAAAGGCATTCTGCAACACATCATCAGCATCATCATGATCTAAGACAATATGGCGAACCTTCCAATACAACGGCTCGCTATACTGACTTACCAGTACAGCAAAGCCTTCGCGTTGGGTCTTAGGATCCCTAATCATCGCCAAGAGTTCTTTATCGTTTATCATTGCTTTTACAAATGTGTTGTTTATAGATATTTTCTCAACATATCGAATATTACCGCATCAAATCCATACACATCAGAATAATCAGCTATTCTGCCTCCAGCTAACGGATAGAGTGTATAATAGGTTATGAAGAGAGGAACTTGAGGATTAACCTTTACGTTATTCACAACAAGTTTTTTATTGGCTAGCGAATCTGCTGTCATCGAATAGTATATCTTTTCCTTCAGTTTCTCGTTTTTGTCAGCCAATAGAAAGACAGCGAAATCGTACGGTTTTTCTATTCTGATACATCCATGCGATACTCCTCTATCCTCTTGTCCAAACACGCCCTTACTGTTAGTATCATGCAGGAAGACCGAGAAATTATTATCAAAACGGAAGATGATTCTTCCCAGAGCATTCCCCTTTCCGCCCCGCTGGGCTATGCCATAAGTACCAGAAATAAGCATAGATCGAGTTACTCTGTTTAAGTCAACCTCCTTACCTGTTGCCACTTCCCTTACATAGTAGTTACGCGCGCGAAAATAGCCATGATCCCCCACCCGGTGTATCATATCATGGAGAACGATACTACGGGGAACAAACCATTGAGGATTCAACTCCATACGTTTGATATGACTGTTCAATATCGGGGTTTTGGTTTTACTGGCTCCACATCCTATGCGCATCGAGAGCGTATCCTGATGATCAATAGCCATCAGATGGAACGATGGTATATTGACAACCACATATTTTTCGTGTTGCCAGGGATTATCATACTGTCTCCAGCGGCAACGTTCCATGTTGCAGAGAATTTTGATTTTCATCGCCTTGCCCAGTCCTCCAGCCTTCAATTTCTCCAGCAGTTGATAATAGAAAGGATTCTTAGGCTGTACTTCTTTCAGGAAGGAAGCCACCGAGTCGCATCTAACCATTTGCATAGCCTTCTGATAGAACGCATCATCTGCATGAGCCATTTTTACATCAAACAGGCCTCTGAACCTAACGGGTCTCTTGATACTATCATAAGGATTGGGAGCAAGAGTATCTAAACGATTGAAAACAAAACTAGGATTCATAAATCCAAAATTCTGCCCCATCGTATATCTGAAGTAAGCTTTGGTCAAGCGATACTCCAGTCGGGCTATCACTTGATTTATCTGATTATCAGCTGAATCTAGATTTAAATCTCGTAACCTGTCAATATCTCGGGCAATAGCATCCACATAGAACCGACGTTTATCAAATCCCATATCCGCTACAGTACGCAGGCAAGTCACCAGGGAGTCAGCCTGACTATTTACCCCATGACGTGTAATCCAAAGCAGACTACCTTTATTCTGGTAATATCGACGGGTATGCAAATCAGCAGCATGTCGGTCTTTATCATTTCGCATGATACTATCCAACAGATTTCTTATAACCTTTGAATTAATAGCATAAGCCGAAGAACGAGAGTTTTTGAACTCATCTAACGATAACTGAAAATTGCTGTTTGGTACTTTGTCGTGGCAAGAACAAAACATCAAACAGCAAAAAATGATAAGTAACGAAGTATGAAAGAGCTTCACTTTCTGATTAAAGTTAAACGGCATTCTAAGGCCTCTATAGTACTATTAATGCTTTACGCAAATTTTGCGCGTAAAGGTATTCCCCACCTTTACAATATAGATACCATCAGCCAATGGCAAGTTTACGCGCTTGTCATTACCTTCTATGCGGAAGGTCTTGATTGTAACACCTGCCACATTATATATTCTCACCACTTGCCCGCTAGCGCCGGTGATATGCATCACGCCCCCAGCATAGTTCAAGTTGATATCTGCCACATCAAGGTCTGCCCATTCTATGTTTCCCTCGTTGGCCATAGCATCCGAAGGAACAGAAAGCGCTAACATTGCAATTGTTAATATTGAAAGTAAAGTCCGTTTCATATATTTTCAAGTTTCGTTAAACCAATAGTTCTTTCTGCAAAGATATATAAAAAAAAGGAAACTTACCGTCTTCCCGACGGTAAGTTTCCCAAAAATTAGCTTTTTTAACCTTTCAGAGGAAAAAAGAAGCCAATTCACATTATTTTCTAAAACAACCAACACTTTACATGATGCCATCAGCGCGAAGTTTCTGCTGCCATTTCCAAGCAGAAGCCAACACTTCCTCAAGCTTAGCCTCAGCCTTCCAGCCGAGTACCTTGTTCGCCTTGGTGCAATCACCCCAAATTTTCTCAATATCGCCCTCTCTTCGTGGACCATACTTCCAATTCAGTTTCACACCTGTAGCTTTTTCAAAAGTCTCAACAATTTCGAGAGTTGAGTTTCCATTACCTGTACCGATATTGAAATATTCGATAGGCTCAGTCTCCTTATCAAGAACACGTGCCATAGCAGCTACATGTGCCTTAGCCAAGTCTACAACATAAATATAGTCGCGGATACAGGTTCCATCAGGAGTATCATAATCATTACCAAAGATAGTGAGTTCCTTGCGGATACCCATAGCTGTCTGAGTAACGTATGGAATCAGATTGTTTGGCACACCATTTGGCAACTCACCAATCTCAGCAGAAGGATGTGCACCTATAGGATTGAAATATCTCAATACAATGCTCTTGATGGCTGCACCACTATGGATATAATCAGCTATGATCTGCTCATTAATCTCCTTAGTATTGCCATAAGGTGAAGTAGCCTTCTGATGAGGAGCCTCTTCTGTTACAGGCAAATTCTCAGGCTTCGGCTGACCATAAACGGTACAAGAAGAAGAGAAGATGATACCCTTTACCTGATACTTTGGCATAAGTTCCAGGAGATTGATGAGCGATACGATATTGTTGCGATAATACAACAATGGTTTCTGTACGCTCTCGCCTACTGCCTTGCTTGCAGCAAAGTGAATGATACCCTCAATATCAGGATATTTCTGGAATACAGCCTCGGTAGCAGCCTTGTCGCGCAAGTCAACCTGTTCAAAAGCAGGGCGGATACCAGTAATCTTTTCGATACCATCGAGTACTTCAATCTTTGAGTTTGAGAGATCATCTACGATAACAACATTGTAGCCTGCCTGCTGCAACTCTACTGTAGTATGGCTACCTATGAAGCCTGTACCACCAGTAACAAGAATAGTTTGTTTCATAATCAAATATAGTTAGTTTGAAGAATTATTATATTTCTTCTGCAAAAATACTGCAAAAATCTGAAAAAACAGAAAGATTTTTCAAAAAAATACTTTTTTTCCTTTGTTTTATCTATTATTTATACTATCTTTGCAAAAGATAATAAATAGTAAAAAGGCTCTAAGAAAATGGAAAAAAACATGAAACATTATAATATAGAACAAGACATGAGATATTTGCAGTTGCTCTCTCAGTCGTTCCCTACTATAGCAGAGGCGAGCACCGAGATTATCAACCTGCAAGCCATCCTCAACCTGCCAAAGGGTACCGAGCATTTCCTTGCCGACATCCATGGTGAGTATGAGGCCTTCCTGCATGTACTGAAAAATGCATCAGGAAATATCAAGCGTAAGGTGAACGAACTCTTTGGCAATACCCTTCGCGAACAGGAGAAGCGAGAACTCTGCTCTCTTATTTACTATCCTGAGCAGAAACTGGAACTCGTCAAGCAGAACGAACCCGACATTAACGACTGGTATCACATCACCCTGCACCAGTTGGTGGCTGTATGCCGTGATGTTTCCAGCAAATATACCCGAAGCAAGGTGCGCAAATCGCTGCCATGCGATTTCTCGTATATTATCCAGGAGCTTTTGCACGAGCACACCGAAGATCATGACAAGACAGCCTATGTCAATGTTATTGTTGATACGATTATCAGCACAGGCAGAGCCGATGATTTCATCATCGCTATAGCCAACGTCATCCAGCGCCTGGCTATCGACCAGCTCCATATTCTGGGCGATATCTACGATAGAGGTCCAGGAGCCCACATCATCTTGGACAAGATGCGCCGCTACCACAGTTGGGACATCCAGTGGGGTAATCACGATGTACTATGGATGGGAGCAGCTGCCGGCAATGATGCCTGCATCTGTAATGTGATACGTCTCTCCCTGCGATACGCCAACCTCTCGACATTGGAAGAAGGCTATGGCATCAACCTCGTACCACTCGCTACTTTTGCGATGGAAACCTACAAGGATGATGATTGCAAAGAATTTCTGCCTAAGCTCAGCGGAGGTGCAGCAGCAATGGATGAAAAGACTCAGCGGCTCACCTCTCAGATGCACAAGGCTATAGCTGTCATCCAGTTTAAATTAGAGAGCCAGCTTTTCAAGAAGCATCCGGAATGGAAGATGAAAGACCGTTGTCTTTTTGACCATATCGATTACAGTAAAGGCAAGGTAGAGATTGACGGAAAAGAGTATGACATGACCTCATGCCACTTCCCTACCATCGATCCGGACAATCCAGACAAACTATCTGAAGAAGAGGAAATTCTGATTCAGAAACTGCATCATTCGTTTATGGTCTGCGAGAAGCTGCACAAGCATATCAAGGTTATGCTGCAGCATGGTTGCATGTACGCTATCTTCAACAACAACCTGCTCTTCCATGCTTCCTGTCCGCTCAACGAAGATGGTTCATTAAAAGAGGTAGAAATATATCCTGGCAAGAAATTCAGCGGCAGAGCCCTGATGCATCATACGGGCATGCAGATACGCACAGCTTTCCAATCAGATTCTGATCCGAATGAGAAGGAATATGCCATCGATTATTTCATCTACCTATGGTGCGGTCCTGAAAGTCCGCTCTTCGACAAGAGTAAGATGGCCACCTTCGAGCGCTATTTCATTACCGATAAGGAGACTCATAAAGAAGAGAAGGGATACTACTTCCTGTTGCGCGATAACGAACAGGTTATCGACCATATTATGGATGAGTTTGGGGTAACCGGTCCTAACCGCCATATCATCAATGGGCACGTGCCCGTTCGCACAACCAAGGGCGAGAACCCCATCAAGGCAAACGGCAAGCTGATGGTTATCGATGGAGGTTTCTCTAAAGCCTACCACAACGAGACTGGCATTGCCGGCTACACCTTAGTATACCACTCCCGCGGATTTCAGCTGGTCCAGCACGAGCCATTTACGAGTATGGAAGATGCCATCAAGCAAGGTACCGACATCAAGAGTACCACACAGATTGTAGAAATGTCGAACCGCCGAATGCTGGTAGCCGACACAGATATAGGTTGCGAACTCCGTAAGCAGATAGAAGACCTGAAGGAGCTTCTCTATGCTTACCGACATGGTTTCATCAAGGAATCAGAAAGGAAGAAGTAAGAAACCGAGCATACTACAAAAAAGCCCCCGGTGCTGCATGCATCGAGGGCTTTTTTTCAGAATTTTCTGAACCGCAATCTCAGGGTTTTACTCTTCAGTTGCATCTTACCTCCGGTCATTACCTCCTTGGCAAAATGCTCATTCAGATGATTGATGCCACAGCTACGCAAAGAATCATTCATCTCTGTTAAAAGTACATCGCCTCCATAATCTTCATGCCATTTATTACGATAAACAGATGTAATCAGCAAACTGTCGGAGGTTTGCTCAAAACGCAGATAAAATCCTCTACCAGCCTCGAAGCGATTATAATCAGCAACCTGAATCAGCTTATACTGGCAGCCCCAGAACACGCGTTTATCTGCAAAGTTACAAGTCCCCCCTGTAGCTAAAGTATCTACCTGCTCCAGATGCCAGAAACCATCCAAATCACCATTCTGGCTTGTTTCTACCTCACATGAGCTTAGAGTGAGCATCATAACAGCAAGGGAAAGCACCCCTATTATCTTTTTCATATTTTCTATCTTATCGATTATTATTTCTTTTCGTCAGCAAACCTCTTTTGCTGATGGTTATCTGCATACCGGCATTATGTCCCAGCATCTTTTCGCTTCCGAAATCCATCGCATAGCCTGCCTTCAACTGCCACTGATGCGGGAAATCGTAATGACCCTCTACCAGAAAACTTACATTATGATGCTTTTTTGTAAACGGGTTGCTATATGTACCCCAACCTTTCTGATAGGTGCCTAATATACGATAGCCCAACCGCTGTGTAGGCTGACCATCAAAACCCAGATGATAAGCTATGAAACGGTTGTTTCTGATATCAATACATCCGTCATTATTATAAATAGGCGAACGGTAGAGTGGATTTCCTATCACCTGGCCCCAATGCTGCCATCCAGGATAGATGCTGTGGTTATAATAATCATCAGTACCCGCTATATGGTCTGCGATACCCGATGTACGGTCATGATTGTACGGACCACTCTGATATTTGGTATAGAGATACTCCAGCACCACATTTTTCAGCCAGCGCGAATACTTCAGATTCAGTTCGAAGCCCAGCATAATGTCCTTCAGCGAATACATGAAGAAACGGCGTTTTACTTTCTTATTCCAGTCTGCGCCCTCACCATATCCATTATAGTCGAGGAGAAACATCTGGCTGTGATCTTCGAAATAATGATCGGCATAGATGGCAGCTTTCCAACTGTCAGTGTCATAATTGATACGCATCAGCCAACTGCCCAACTGGTTGCCGGCAACATTGGCATAAGCCCCTTCACCTGCATCAGAGCCCGTTGCCGACAGCGCATGCCAGAAGCCTTTCAGATTTTTCTCGGTAGGAATCTGTACCATACTGTCACCTATTGGACGATATGCATTGCCACCAAACTGAGCAACCATTTCCAAGCCCATTTCTATGCTGAGCGGACAGAAAGCATTCTCGTTTCCGATACGCAAGAAACCAGCCTTGCTGTGATAGAGCATGTGGTCACAATATTTAGTCTGCCGTTTCGTAAAATCATGCTGCCAGCCATCATCCGTAGTCATACCATAAGCCAGATGACCTTTCAGTTGCAGCCAGCCTCTACCAAACGGAAGCGTCCAATATTCAGGAAGCGCCAGACGAACCTGAGGTATCGGACGGGCATTGATACCCAGACACTGGCTACCACTGGAGAGCGACTGGTTTTTTAGCTCCATCGGATATTCCTTGGCACCTGCAGTCAGCACACCATAAAGCCAGCGGGCCTCCACATAAGCCTGCTGCACCACTACATGGCTGGTATAGTTTACCGGTACTGCCACATCTACTCCATATCCTACAGCCCAGCGGCGAGCAGAATCTGCAGAAAGCGGACGAACCAGACTACCTCTGAGATAGCCGTTATTCTTCTCTAAAGAACTTAATCCATGTTTGTTTGCGTTAAGCCACAATGGGGTTTTACCTTTCGAAAACGACCCTTGCATCTCAACACCATATTGTATATCTTCCCGAAGATCTATCTTCTCCGTGCCATCCTCCTCTTGCCACATATACTGTGCCATAGATGGGGCTGCCAGACTGCAAAGGGCAAAACATACACCTACCTTTATCTTATTCATAATTAAATCTATACTTTCAAGATAAAAACGTAATTATCTCTATTATATTGTATATATTCAGAAAAATAAAAAAAGAGCAACACTTGCCTCTCATTTTTTGAGAACAAGCATTGCTCTTTTGATTGAATTATCGTTTTATCCGAAGTTATCGTACATGATGCTCTCAGGATCTACTCCAAGAGAATCCAGATAATCTGTTACTGTCTTGATCAGCATTGGAGGTCCGCAGAGATAGTACTCGCAATCCTCTGGTGCCTCGTGATCCTTCAAGTAGGTATCACGGATGCAGTTAACAGCAAATCCCTCGTAGTACTTCACGCCCTGAGCATCTGCCACTGGGTCCTTGCGGTCCAATGAAAGATGGAAGTGGAAGTTAGGGAATTCCTTCTCAAGCTCCCAGAAGTCCTCAAGGAAGAATGCCTCACCCAATGCACGCGCTCCGTAGAAGAAGTGAAGCTCACGGTCGGTAGTGTGCAAGGTCTTGGTCATGTGCATAATCTGCGCACGCAATGGAGCCATACCGGCACCACCACCAATCCAGATCATCTCCTTGCCTGATGTGAAGTTAGGATGGAAGTCTCCGTAAGGACCACTCATCATTACCTTGTCGCCTGGCTTCAGAGAGAAGATGTAAGAAGAAGCGATACCTGTTGGTACGTTCTGGAATCCTACCTGTGGACGTGGCAAGAATGGAGTTGTGGCGATACGTACGGTCAGGGTGATGATGTCACCCTCGTCAGGATAGTTCGCCATAGAGTAAGCACGAACGGTAGGCTCTGGATTGTGAGCCTTGAGAGAGAAGATGTTGAACTTCTTCCATGCTCCGATGTACTCCTCGCCAATGAGATCCTTGTCGAAATCCTTGTCGTAATCGATGCAGTCGTATGCAGGAATCTTGATCTGAGCGTAAGAACCCGGAACGAAGTCCATGTGCTCGCCTGGAGGCAGAGCCACCTTGAACTCCTTGATGAATGATGAAACGTTCTTGTTGGAGATAACCTCGCACTCCCACTCTTTCACGCCCATCACACTCTCAGGCACCTTGATCTTCAGGTCGCCCTTCACCTTGCACTGGCATCCCAGGCGCCAGTGGTCCTTAATCTGCTTGCGGGTGAAGTGAGGCTTCTCAGAATCGAGAATCTCACCGCCGCCCTCGAGCACCTGAACCTTACACTGGCCACAGCTTGCCTTACCGCCACAGGCAGAAGGCAGGAAGATGCCGTTCTCATTCAGCGTAGTCATCAAACTGCTGCCCTGAGGCACGTTGATGGTCTTGTCGCCATTGATTACGATATTTACATTTCCGCTAGGGCTCAGATACTTCTTAGCCACGAGCAGGATGATAACCAGCAGGAGAATCACCACGAGGAAAACTCCGATACTAGCCAATATAAATGATGTATTACCCATATCTATAGTCCTCCTATTTTAGATTTTCAAGCCTGAGAAGCAAAGCATAGCCATTGCCATGAGGCCTACTGTGATAAATGTGATGCCGAGTCCCTGCAATGGCTTTGGCACGTCGCAATACTGCATCTTCTCGCGGATGGCTCCCATCAGAACGATGGCGAGAGTCCAACCCAGACCGGAACCTACGGCATAAACGATGCTATCCCATACAGAGGTAATAGCCTGAGTATTGGTAGGCTCCATCAGGATGCGCTGCTGCATGAAGAGCGATGCACCCATGATGGCACAGTTTACGGCAATCAATGGCAAGAAGATACCCAGCGCTGCATAGAGCGATGGTGAGAACTTCTCTACAATCATCTCTACCAGCTGCACGATACCGGCGATGACGGCGATGAAGAGGATGAAGCTCAGGTAAGTGAGGTCAACACCCAGAATGCCATCGGCGCTGAGCACCTTGGTCTGCAACAGGTAATCTACAGGCACGGTGATGAGCAACACGAAGGTTACTGCCAAGCCCAGGCCCAAAGAGGTCTTCACGTTCTTGGATACTGCCAAGTATGAACACATACCCAGGAAGTAGGCGAAGATCATGTTATCGACGAAAATCGAACGGAAAAACAAACTTATTGCGTGCTCCATCTTACTTCTCCTCCTTATAAATATAGGCACGATGTACCCAGATTACACATCCAACGAGAATCAATGCCATGGCTGGCATGGTCATCATACCGTTGTTAACATATCCGAAGTTGTAAGCTCCCTCCGGTATCAGCTGGAAACCGAGCAATGAGCCGCGGCCCAGAAACTCACGAACAGCACCCACAATCACGAGGATGAGGGCGTAACCCAAACCATTACCTACACCATCGAGGAATGAAGGCCAAGGCTTGTTCATCATGGCGAACGCCTCCAAGCGACCCATCAGAATACAGTTAGTGATGATCAGACCCACATACACGGAGAGCTGCACGCTCACGTCGTAGGCGAAAGCCTTCAGCACCTGGCTCACGATGGTAACCAGGGCAGCAACTACCACCAACTGGACGATGATACGGATGCGCTGAGGGATGGTGTTGCGGATGATGGAAATAATCACGTTAGAGAATGCCGTGATGATAGTAACGGCAAGTCCCATCACAATGGCTGGCTTCAGCTGGGAAGTAACAGCCAGGGCACTACAGATACCAAGCACCTGAACGAGGATAGGGTTGTCACCGTTCAGTGGCTTGATGAATGCCTCCTTATTTTGTTTACTAAATAATGCCATAATTTCGCTTAATTATTTAATGAATTTAGCAAGACCTTCCTTGAGCATTGCATCCACACCATCGGATGTCAATGTAGCACCGGTAACGGCATCTACATTGTTAGGGTCGCCGGCAGGAGCGTCTTTCTCAACGCCCAGAGCGATGCCCTCTACTCCATCCTTGTGAATCTTCTTGCCCTGGAACTTCTGCTGCCACTTCAGGTTGTCCTTGATTTCAGCACCAAGTCCGGCAGTCTCGCCTTCGTGGTTGAAATATACGCCATAGATGGTGTTGTTGTCGGCATCCACGGCGATGAAGCCTGAAATGCCGCCCCAGAGACCCATACCCTTTACAGAGTAAACGGTCTTCTTCTGACCATCAATCTCGCACTCGTAATACTTCATGCCGTCCTTCTCCTTCTCGTCCTTCACCACCTCTTTATATTTGGCAGCCGCAGTAGCGTTGTCAAGGTCGCGCAGGTTCAGCGAGTTGAGAATCTGCTTCTGAGTATCAAGAGCCACGTTGGCATCCTGTGTTGCCTTCAGCGAAGAAGACACGAACGCGAGCAGGAATGCCACGATTACCACGATGATAACCGAATAGATAATAGTATAGCTATTTGAATTTGTCTTCATATCTACATTCCTCCTACATTATTTAATAGCACGTTTAGCACGGCGTGAGATGTTGCCCTGAACTACACAGTAGTCGATGAGTGGAGCAAACATGTTGCCAAAGAAGATAGCGAGCATCATACCCTCTGGATAACCTGGGTTCATCACACGTACGATAACGGCGATGGCCCCGATGAAGAATCCGTAGAAGTACTTACCCTTCTCAGTACGGGCTGAGGTTACAGGGTCGGTAGCCATGAATACGGCACCGAAGCAGAAACCACCGAGAATGATGTGCTCATACCAGGCGATAGGTGTCATGCCGAGAGCCTGGAAGATAAGCGCCATCACGATGCCGCCTGCGAATACGCTGCCCATGGTCTTCCATGATGCGATGCCTGTCCAGAGAAGGATGATGGCACCGATGGCAATGGCGATGACTGAAGTCTCACCGATACAGCCAGGAATGAAACCGATGATAGAATCGCAGAGACTAGCTGAAGGCATGCTGCCCTGAGCCAGCTGTCCGAGAGGAGTAGCAGCTGTGAAGCCATCAGGCAGGGTGTTACCCAGACCGAAGATAGCATCCTTAGCCACCCAGACCTTATCACCACTCATAGCCAATGGATATGAGAAGAAGAGGAACATACGGGCACCCACAGCCACATTGAAGATGTTCATACCGGTACCACCGAAGATCTCCTTGCAGAAGATGACTGCGAAGGCGCACGCCAGGGCGAGCATCCACAGCGGTGTAGAGATAGGAATGATCAATGGGATGATGATACCGCTGACGAGGTAACCCTCCTGGATTTCCTCGTGCTTCCACTGAGCCCAGGCAAACTCGATGCCGAGACCCACGATGTAGCTAACCAGCAACTTAGGGAGGACAGCCAGGAATCCGAAGCCGAAGACCTCGATGAAGCTGGCAGTATCCAGTGTACCTGCAGCCTTGAAATTCTGGTATCCCACATTATACATACCGAAGAGCAAAGCAGGAATCAGGGCGATTACCACAAAGCTCATGATGCGCTTCGAGTCGATGGAATCGTGGATGCTGGCTCCGCTCTTCGCTGTCGTATTAGGCACGTACAGGAAGCTCTCAAAACCGTCAAACACGCTCTCGAAGGCATGCAGCTTACCTCCCTTCTGGAAGTTAGGCTTTATCTTATTGAGATAATTTCTTAATGCACTCATTATTTAAATAATTAATAGAACTAAAACTAAGCGTTCTCCTTGCGCAGGGTATTCAAGCCCTCGCGTACAATCTTCTGCAATTCGAGCTTAGATGAATCCACGAACTCAGCCACAGCAAAATCTTCAGGACTTACCTCGTAGATACCGAGCTGCTCCTGCTTGTCGATATCGCCGGTGATGATTGCCTTGATGAGATACTCACCATAGATGTCCATCGGGAGCACCTTGTCATACTCGCCGCTCATGATCATGTGGCGCTCGCCACCCTTCACGCGGGCATCGAGATTATACTCCTTCTTCTTGCCGAAGAGCCAGGAGAGATATGAACGCGATGTAGAGAACTGATCGGTACGTGGAAGAATCCAACCCAGCATCTCGTCGTTGTCATCACCCTCTGGGATGGCTGTAATCTCTGATGTATGACCACCTACGAAATCTTCTGTGGTTGTCTTTACACCGGTAAGAGGATTACCATTGATAAGTCGCACATGGTCAGTAGCTTTCAGCTGATTGGCTACAAAACTGCTTAAAGGTGTACCTACCAATACTTCAGCATAGCCAGGAGTCTTGATTTCACTACCAGCCACAGCTACAGTCTTGTGCAAATCAACCTTACCTGTCAGGAAGAGTCTTCCGAAGAAGATAACCGATGCTGGATCTACTGTCCAAACCACCTCGCCCTTGTTTACCGGGTCGATGTTGTTCACCTGTACGCCTACATTACCTGCCGGGCAAGGACCGTCGAATACATTGAGTTCTACGTTCTTAGCCTCGCCGAGCGCATTGCTGTGCTGGTCAACGCCAACACCAAGATAAGTTTTCGCAATCTTGCTCAAGGCTGTCAAACCCGTCTGGAAAGCCTCTTCGTTGCCTTCGAGTTCTACCTCAAAGTCGGCTGCGAGCGGCATGTCGCGGAGGGCGGAAACGAAAATTGCCTTAGGCTTGGTGTCGGGAGTTGTGGACACAGCATAAGGCAACTGGTTGATGTATCCGAAGAGACCAGCCTCAAGCAGCGCCTGCTTGACAGCCTCACCGTCTAACGCATCAACGTTTTTCTTACCAAAATCCGTAGAGGTCTGTACTGCGTCGGCCTTCACCTTCACGCAGAGCACCTTTCGGCGCTCACCTCTCTCAATGGCGGTTACTTCTCCGCTCACTGGCGAGGCAAACTTCACCTCTGGGCAAGCCTTGTTCACAAACAAGGCATCTCCGGCATTGACATGATCGCCCTCGCGTACCACTACCTTAGGAGTCACACCCACGAAAGCCGCAGGAACCAGCGCATACTCGCCAGCCTGAGCCACCTGGAGCGTTACATCCTTGGAAGCCTTACCCGTAAGGTTAATGTCCAAGCCTTTACGTAACTTAATTACATTTGCCATAACTACATTAAAAATATTAAATATAAATTTACTAATCACTTCAAGATATATGCGTCAGCGCCCTCATCAAGACGCTATACTGGCCATCTGCCATAAAACATATATTTTATCTACTTCTATGCTGAAACTTCTAACGTGCTGCAAAAATAGTGAAAAAAAGTGATATAAAAAAGAAAAATTGTGTGAATTATTCGATTTTATGCCGATTTTTCCGTAATTTTGTCGCAAAATTCAAATTAGTAACATTTTTGTAAACTAGAGAAAGCAACTCTGAAACATTTAAAACATATCATCAATAGCATTATATGGACGCTGGCTGCTGTCTATTTCTTGCTTGTCGTACTGTTGCACGTGCCACCAGTACAGGCCTTCATCGGCTCTGAAGTAGCCGGTGCACTGGCTCAGAAATTCGGCACTCAGGTAAGTATCGGAAAGGTGAACCTGGGCTTCTTCAACCGCATTATCATAGATGACGTGATGATGCTCGACCAGAAGGGCGACAGCATGATCTGTGCTTCGCGCGTATCGGCAAAGCTCGATTTCCTGCCTTTGAAGGATGGTAAGATTTCGGTTTCATCTGCCCAGCTCTTCGGGCTCAACGCCAACATCTACAAGCAGGATGCCAAGAGCCCGATGAACATCCAGTTCGTGCTCGATTCGCTGGCTTCGAAAGATACCACCCGCCATACTCCGCTCGACCTGCACATCGGAAGTCTGATTATCCGTCATGGTGCCGTTGCCTACAACCAGCGCGATATTGCACCTAAGCCGGGCGTCTTTTCGCCGCATCATCTAGGCATCACCGACCTCTCTGCCCACATTATTCTGGGCCATCTCACCGACAAGGATATTCATCTGGCTGTCAAGAAGATAGCGCTGAAAGATAAATCAGGACTTCAACTCAGGAATCTGAGATTCAAACTCGATGCCGACCAGCAGCAAGCCCAGCTCAGAGACTTCAGCATCGAGCTCCCTCATTCGCAATTGCAGTTTGATGACCTGCGCGCTACCTACCGCATCGAGAACAAGCATATCGTAAAGCCTACACTCCAGTTTCAGGGCGGCATCAAGCCATCCGTCATCACGCTTGCCGATATTGCCTGCTTCGTGCCTGAACTCCGCAAGTTCAAGGATGCCCTGCAGCTTCATCTCCAGTTTTCGGGCACCAGTACATCTGCCCGCATCCATAACCTCGAATTCAAGACTCAGAGCGGCAGTCTGCTGCTCAGGGCCAACGGCCGTGTGAGCGATTGGGACCGCCTTCTGCGCTGGAAGGCAAATATCTCTGCCCTCAAGATATCAGGCGATGGCATCGGAGAGGTTTCCAGAAATCTGGGCAAACGCATCAGCATTCCGAAAGAAGTGCTGCGCCTGGGCGACATATATTATATAGGTGAAGTATATGGTGCTGGCAAGAAGGCAGGCACCCGCGGCCAGCTGAAGACCGGCGTGGGCGAAGTAGCCATCAAGGCCGAAAAGGCTGGCTCCGAGCTCAAGGCTAGCATCAATACCCAGGGCATCAACCTGGGCCGAATCCTCAACAACGGGCAGTTCGGCATCCTGGCAGCATCGCTTTCGGCTCACGGCAACAAGCAGCATTTCTATGCCAAGGGCAGCATTCCGCGCTTCGATTTCAACAAGTACAGCTACCGCAACATTCAGATAGACGGCAGCTATAACCGGGGATTGCTCGAGGGACTCGCATCCATCGCCGACCCTAACGCCAACATCCAGGTAGAAGGCTCCTACTCCATCCCGCGCAAACAGTATGCCGCAACAGCCCATGTACAGCATCTGCTGCCAACCATCCTGGGACTGAAGGTAGCCGACAAGACCTACAGTCTCGATGACATCACCGTAAGCGCCAAGAACCAGGGCAAGGACAGCTATTTCGACCTCGAAGCCCCGTTCGCCAGCATCCATGTTAACGGAGAGTACGATTACGCTACCCTCACCAAGAGCTTCACCAACCTGGTAGCCAGCAAACTGCCTACCCTTCCGGGCATCGGCAAGGTAGACAGGAGTGCGAAGAACCATTTCACCTTCCAGGCAGAAATCACCTCTACCGAGATACTGCAACGCATGCTGGGCATTCCGCTGAAGATAGAGCAGCCCGTCTTTGCCGATGGATTCATGAACGATGCCGAGAAAACCGTCAACATCTATGCCAGCGTGCCTGACTTCAGCTATGACGCAAAAGACTATCATGGAGCCAAAGTGCGACTGCATACCATCAACGATTCGCTCAAGATAGATGCGCAGATCAGGCAGGGCAAATGGGGAGATAACGGACCGGGCATCCACGTAAAGGCAGCCGCTGCCGACAACCAGCTCTTCGCCAAGCTCTTCTACAACAACCATTCGGCTAAGCTCCCTATCCAGGGCATCATCGATACGAGGGCGCAGTTCTTCAAGAACGAAGATCATGTTTCTACCGCCCACGTAACCATACACCCGTCTGAAATCAGAATCGACGGCACGCCGTGGGAGGTTCATCCTGCCGACATCATCTACAGCAAGAACCGTCTGCTGGTAGACCATTTCGCCGTGAGCCACGACCAGCAGCACGTCATCGTTTCCGGTCTTGCTACACCCGAGAAGACCGATTCTATCGTAGCCGACCTGAAGGATGTAGATGTGGCATACGTGCTGAACCTCGTCAATTTCCATTCGGTAGATTTCACCGGCAAGGCTTCGGGCAAGGCTATCATCAAGAGCCTCTTCAACGACCCTGATGCCTACGCCCAGCTAGACGTAAAAGAGTTTACCTTCGAAAACGGACCGCTCGGTGTGCTCCATGCTGGTGTCAACTTCAACAAGGAGCTTGAACAGATTGATATTCATGCAGTTGCCGACGATGGTCCGGAGCTCCAGACGCTCATCAACGGATACGTCTCGCCTAAGCGCAACTATATCGACCTGGGTATCGATGCCCAGGGCACCAGCATGAAATTCCTCGAGAATTTCTGCGGCAGTTTCATGAATCAGGTAGAAGCCTGGGGCGATGGGCATCTCAATGTGGTGGGCGATTTGAAAAACATCAATCTCGTGGGCGATATTACCGCTCACGGCAAGGTGCACCTCAAGCAGCTCAACACCGATTATACCTTCGATGCGCTCCGTGCCCACGCTATCCCAGATGATATCCTCATAGAGAATGATACCATCTTCGACCGCAACCGCAACATAGCCATCCTGAGCGGAGGCATCCACCACAAGCACCTCACCAGGCTGAGCTACGACCTCGATATCAAGGCGCACAACTTCCTGGGCTTCGATACCCGCGAGTTTGGCGACAACACCTTCTATGGCACCATCTATGCCACGGGCGAGGTAGGCATCCACGGCAAGAGCGGCGAAACCGTCATCGATATCAACGCCGAGCCCGAACCGGGCAGCATCTTTGTATATAATGTGGCAAGTCCGGACGCCATCAGCGACAAGAGCTTTATCCACTGGCATGAGATTGTGCCGGATATCATGGACAGCCTGAACGGGGCTCCAACCACGAAACAGAGAGAGGATGACATCGATTTCGAATCGGATATGCGCATCAACTTCCTCGTAAACACCAACCAGAACCTCACGCTCAAGCTGATTATGGACGAGCAGTCGGGCGATTACATCACCCTGAACGGAGATGGCGTAATTCGCGCCAACTACTTCAACAAGGGCTCGTTCGACATGTTTGGCAACTATGTGGTAGACCACGGCACCTACAAGCTCACCATCCAGAATCTCATCAAGAAGGAGTTCGAGTTCATGCCTGGCGGCACCATCGCCTTCGGTGGCAACCCATACAACGCCCCACTCAACCTGCGGGCTAAATATACCGTAAACGGAGTGCCGCTGAGCGACCTGCGCATAGGCCGTTCGTTCTCGGGCAACAACATCCGCGTAGACTGCCTGATGGACATCACCGGCACGCCTCAATCGCCTAAGGTAGATTTCTCGATGGACCTGCCTACGGTTAACAGCGATGCGAAGCAGATGATCTACTCTATCATCAATTCGCAGGAAGAGATGAACCAGCAGGTGCTCTATCTCTTGGGTATCGGCCGGTTCTACGCCCAGACCAACAACAACCAGGTGAGCGAGGACGGCGAACAGCAGAGTCAGACTTCGCTGGCGATGCAGAGCCTGCTGAGCGGCACCATCTCGCAGCAGCTGAACACCGTACTTTCCAACGTGGTGAAGAGCAACAACTGGAATTTCGGTGCCAACATATCCACGGGCGATGAAGGTTTCAACAATGCCGAATATGAGGGCATTCTGAGTGGCAAGCTGCTCAACAACCGGTTACTCTTCAATGGCCAGTTCGGTTATCGTGACAATCCGAATGCCACGCAGAGTTTCATCGGTGATTTTGACCTCCGCTACCTCATCTTCCCTAACGGCAACCTCGCCATACGCATGTACAATCAGACCAACGACCGCTATTTTACGCGCAACAGTCTGAACACGCAGGGTCTCGGTCTCATCATGAAGAAAGACTTCAACGGCTGGCGCGATTTCTTCGGCATCAAAAAGAAGAAGAAGAAAAAGAAATAAAAGCCAAAAAGAGGGTGTGTCATAACCAGATGACTCACCCTCTTTTTTATTTTCAGATAACCGTAATCCATACAGATTCCCCCTGCTCCCTGGCCTCGGCGATGCGGCTGATGAGGCGGTTGAGCCAGATGCGGGAGTTCACTACCATTCCCCTGAACTTGTTCTCGCCCACCAGGATGCAGCCTTGCGTGTCGTCAGGATAATTGCCTGCATGGATGCGGATGCCCTCGAAACCGGGCACTCCCTGAACGAGAGGCAGAAAACACTTAAACCTGGGCGACGGGGTAACAAGCAGCGGATAAGTGCCCTCGGGTATCGCCGTCTTGCCCCGAACCTTGCGCGCTATCTTGCCGCTCACCCTGCCCGAACGGGCATCCACTTCCCCAGCACTCAACGTGATGCCCAGCAGATTGCGCCAGGTAGGCTCCAGCGTATCGCAGAAATAATGCTCCTTATCCAGCAACGAGCGGTCGAAGGTATCGCGAAATTCACGCTTGTCTTCCAGACGCCTGCTGAAACTCTGGCGGCTCTCTACCTCCTCCTCTTTCAGAAGATAAAGATGACCTATCGTATAGGTCTTCTTCTTGGCTATTCGCTTTACTATTATTTCCATAAGCTTATTCTTTATTGAGAAGATAACTTCTGTTGTAATGCACCTTGCGGAAAATTAAACTGTCAGTGTCAGTGTCAGCAGTTTCGTCTTTAAGCAGCTTCACCACATATCCGCGCGATACCCACTGGTAAACAGCATCCATCGTACGCTTGCGGTTGTCGTCGAACCCCTGCTCCCTGCGCAGATTGGCATAATCCTTGAGCGAGAACTGTTCGGGCAGCATCTCAAGCATATTCTTCGGACCCCTCGGTGCTGTCTTAGGCACGCTGTCCTGCTCTCTGTCTGCATCGTAAATCATCTGTCCAAATAATTTCAACTTACAGTAGAGGTCATAACGCTCGCTCCAGCGCACGAAATCTGCGATGGATTTCTCCCATTTCATGCCGTTTGCCACATACAGCACGCATGCCTTCAGATAGGCGATGACATTGGCTCTGAACGAGAGATTCTCGAATACCACATCCTGCGACAGACGGGCAAACTGGGCATTTTCATCCAGAAGCGTCTGAGCCAGCTTGCGGGCTCCAGGGCAGTCTACCAGTCCTCTAGCCTTCACCAGATTGTCGATATAGGGCTTCAGCTGTTCATCGAAGGCTGCATCATAAGTGCCGTATACCGGAAGCTCCGAACCGCATGGACGGCGCTCGATGGTGCTGAACGAGATACGGCTGATAGGACCATCCGTTACCACCCTTTTGAAATATTCGCGACACTTTTTCGGGGTGCAGCAGGCATTCCAGTTGAAGCGCACCTTGATGGTTTCGGTAACGCTCTGTGTGCCCACTCTGTCCTGTCCGTAATTACCCAGATCGAAGGCAAGCTCCATGATGCGGAAGTGCTGGTTGGTCTTGCCCTTCAGCGCATCGAAGAGGTTCAGCTCGTTCAGTTTTGAATAGAGGAAATGGTTCTCAGCCTCCTTCATTCTGAGCACAAAGGCAGGGTTCGTCATATCAATATTAACCTATTGTATAACAAGTCCTTGCGGTCTTTCTCTCTTGTCTTTGTTCGAGCCTTTGCGGTTGCATTCATCTTTCCACAGTCGCTCTCTTTCTCTCTGTTCAGCATCCCGCTTTCTGATGTCAGCCATGATGTGGTTGATAGGTTGCGTGATGGCTTCCTTTCCGCTTCCTGTAGGGGCACACAAGATAGAAGAAATGGTAGCCTCATGCTCTACATTATCGAGATAGCGGAATCGGGTTTCGCAGAGATGCGATGCCAGTGGCGGGAAGATGGCCTGCGATACGGCCGGACGGTAAATCCCCGGTGTTTTCGAAATCAGGAGTCTGATGAGTTTGGGCAATTTTTCCGGCATCTGATGAATATGATAGAAGTAAGATTCCGGATTGTTGATATCGCCGAAATCGCTGTCATCATAGTTGGCAGAAAGCGTATTCATCTCTTCATTCCTTACCAGCTCTACGGCCTTGCTCACGATGCTGGGCATTCGGTAGCTCTGCTTTCTGTTGCAGGCACTCTCCACGGTTATGAACGCCCTCTTCCGGTCTTCGCCAAAGGTTGGAATCACCTGCTTGATCCATTCCGCATTATCATCGCAGAGATAGCGGAGATAGCAGCTTAATGTAAAGATAAACGAGTTTCTGGAGCCATGTTGCGGCTCTCCTCCCAGCAGCTCTATCAGCTTCTCTATGATAACCGGATAAGGCACCCCCTGGTATTCCTTGGGATAGCTGGTAGGAGCACCCTTGCCGTCAGCCTGCTTGCCTTCAGCGCCAGCTCCGCCTCCTTCAGCAGCTCCGCCGTCAGCCTGCTTGCCTTCAGCACCAGCTCCGTCTCCTTCAGCAGCTCCCTCCGGTCTCCCGTCAGGCAGCCCCCGTTCCGGGGCTTTCCAAGCCCCGTCCCCCTTCAGTTCTCCGTTCTCCCTGCTCCCAGTTGCAGCCTCTCTATCCTTAAACAGCTCCTCTTCATTCATAAAGAGGATATAGTCTTCGGGCACGATGAACGAAGGCCGAGCCAGGTCCTTCACGCAAGAATCATAATCCTTATCCCCCAGCTGCTCCGACATCCATTTCTGCGCATCAGCCAGGTTCATCTTTCCCGGGATAACGAAGACAAGCCTCAGCCCTTCGAGCGAAGGCGTAACATGAACCAGCAGGATGCATTCCAGCACCTCAGGCTTATTCTTCTTCAGCTCCTGGCTCTTCGTCTTCCACCACCCTCTAGGGTCGGGAATATGGTCTTTGTCGTAGATAGAAAGCCCGCTGGGAATGGCATCAGCATTCAGTCGTCGGCCGTTCTTGAAGGTAGCATGCGGAGTGAGAATCGGGAGTTTAGCCTTCAGCTTCGTCTTCAGCGCCACATAATCATCCTTGCTCATCTCGCCTCTGCGCAGGCTCTCAAGTGCGTCTTCTATCTCGGCGCAAGTCTTCACCACCACACCGCTCTGGGCTGCCTGATGAAAGAGCTGGGGCGTACAAACCTGTACTGCCCTGCTCCTTACACTTTCGGATATTCCAAAACTCATATACTAGCAATTTTTTGTTACAAACTCACCGGCAATCTCACTCTCTTTGCAGATAACCTGAGCCGGCATAACCTCGGCTTCTCTGCGGCTGATACGCAGATGCATTCTCACATCCTCATCGCCCACGCTGGCACTTCCATGAGCCAGCCGTATAAACTTGCGTTGTTTCCGCGTTTCGCTATTGCTGGCGAATGCGTTGAAATTACCCTCCTTGGGGCTGACCAGGGCGATAGAGCCCTTCTTGCGTTTGCCCTGCGTCAGGAGAGCCTGATACAAAGCATCTGAAATCTGAATCTTAATATACATAATTCTTTATTTTTTTATAATAAGCAAAACTCTATAAACTATTAACTGTCAACTATTAACTAACATCAGAATGGCTGCACTTGCTCAAACTCCGAGATATGCGTCTCGCCATAATATCTGCCGTTATACTCCCTCACGCTGTGGCGGAGCCCGATGCCCAGCACATCGCCTTCCTTAGCCGTAAACTTGTCTACCGCATCGCCGAAGAGCCGCGCCACATACCGGTCGGGATGAACCGCATTCTCCATTGATTCCACCACTACCTCGCGAGATTTCCAAGGATTACCTGTCTGCTGGCTTACACCACTCTGAACGTCAAGAAGCTTGACTACTTTCATCTTTTTCATAAACTTAAAATTTAAAAATTAATAAATCATATTTACGGACAAAAAAATGCCCCGCAACCAGACTTGTCATCTGATTACGGGGCAAAGGTACGGCTTTTTCACCTTTAGGATAAATAGGCAAAATAGGATTAATTATTTTTTCCTACGTTTTTTCTCTTTTTCAGTCATTAATCCTACATATTCTCTTCAAAAAATGCATCCACCAGCTTCTCCATATCGGAATCCTTTTCCAGGGGCTTGTTACAGAAGGCGTTATTGAACGACTTCTCTATTGCATCAATACTGATTTGGCAGTCTTTGGTCAGGAACCTGAAGATGGTGTTCACTCCTACCGCTCGCTTGCGGGGAATTACCCCATTTTCTTTCCAATGTTCAAGGAAGGAGAAGATGGCGATGTTCAGGGGCGAACTTCTTCTAGAACTGGTACGCAGCCCTGCCCAGTCATTCTGCTCTAGGAATGTGCGGAAGAGCTCAGCCTGTTTGCGGGTTTCCGCCTCGTCCTTGACGCAGTAGTTTTCGTCAAGGGCAAAGAGATACTCGCTCTTTCTGCCCCTACCGGTTTCCTTCCGGCTGATGCCAGCAGCCGCATCCTTTTCTGCTTTTCGCTCATCATCACCAGCAGCAGCCTTAAAATCAGCAGCATTCTTAAAGTCAGCAGCAGCATCCGCCTTAAAGTCAGCATCCGCCTCGAAGTCAGCAGCAGCAACATCTTCCGCCTCGAGGTCCTCATCCTCCGAACAGTCAATCAGCTGTACAGAAGAAACCGTCTGTCCGCCTCTCTCTCCATCTTTCGGAGGATATACATTCACCACGCCAAAGATATTCTGCTGTTCAACATGCTCGTTGTAAAAAGCCCCAGGGCATATAATAATCTTATTTCCACTCATAATCTTCTCCTTCTAATCCTAATCTTTTGCGTTTATGTCTAGGCAGAGAAATCAGCTGGTCCACCTCAGACAGAGAAAGCGGATGGTACCCCTTAGGCAGAAAATCCGGCTGGTCCACCTCATGATGAATATCCTGATGATGAACCTCTGCATTGTACACCCCTCCTTTTTCTACCCTAATATTGTTAGGCCTAGGTTCATTCTGCTCCTTTGCAACTTGTTCACGACTGCCAAAAATGCCTTGAATCATATCCTTCAGTTCGCGATGTATAGATTCATGTTTGCCAAAGCAATCATCTGTCATATGGTTTAACAGCCCCATACATTTAAAAGTCTGCGAATCATCTATCGCAGTCTTCATATCTTTAACAAATCTGATACCGGAGTCAATCATTTCCCTGGCAAATTTTTCTTTCACCTCAGATGTATCAGCCTGCATGGCTGTATCTTTACGTTCTGCATCTTTCTTCATGCGACGAATGGCGATATCCTGACTGCTGATTTCATCCCTTGCTTCATCAAGTTTCTTACTGAGCTTCTGGTTTTCCGCCTGAGCCTCTTCCAGTTTCTGTTTCAACATACTGCATTCCGATTGAACTCTAGACAACTCCACATCAGATAGCCCCTCCTGATGCTTATCATCATCACCAGCTGGGGATAAAGGCAATTCTGCCCGCTTTGCTTCTTCTGAACTCAAAAACTCTCCAGCCAGTATACGCTTGGAGAGGCTGTTATAAATCTTACTAGTGATTATCATCTTATTATTGGATTACTATATTGTTTCAAAATCATCATCAACAAAGACGGGCTGAGGTTGTCTGGATGCCTCCCTAGCCCAATCAAGAAACGCCAGCTGCTCTTCCTTGGTACGAAACAACCTCAACTGTCTCTCTATCTGATCCATATCATAATTGCGAACAGACTTATACCATAAATTAAGAGTATAATGACGTGGATGCAGAGGATTAGGGCGCAAATCTGTATGATAACGATAGGGCCACTCGTCAATGGTTCGTTCTATTATTCCCAACAAATGTAAATAGTCATAAACATCAGAACCATCTCTGCCATCATACCTTCTTTCTCCTATAAGCTTTCTTCTGAAACCATCTAGGAAAGCAACCATTTCTCTACTTTTGTTCGCCTGAGAATGAAGGATACCATAAACCATCCATTTAATAAGCATAAGATAGAGGAATGTGCATCTGCAAGGATAAGGATATTTTAGATTCTCCTGAAAATATTCATCCCAATGCAGCCTGATTACAAGGCCTATCTCGTCATACAACTCAGCTATATCTAAAGATTCAGCATTAGCAAGACAGGCAGCCACGTAATAAGCTGCATTCAACGAAGGCAGGAGGGCTTTCATCCTAAATTCTGTTTTATAACTCGTAGGTTCAACCATACAGATTGCTCTCAGCAAGGAATCGAGCGATTTAGTACTCTTCGTATCAAAGTCATCAAGACTCAATCTCTCTCCATAATAAAGGCTATGGTGCCATTCAAAAACTTTTTCCATAGGAATATTCGTTTATAGTTTGTTTTAGGGTAAAGTATAAGATGCGGTTCCGGTTCGGGGGTTCAAGTTTGTTGAGCTTGGGCTCGGGAAACAAAGCTGCAGGGCCTCATCCTTTATCTAAAAATATTTAGTTGTTAATACAATTCCCGCTTAAAGCGAAAAGGTAGCGCAAAGGTATATATAATTTTTTGAATGACCAAACAAATGAACACATTTTTTCTATCATTTTCTGACACTGACACTGACAGTTATTTTTTCCGAGGGTAGTAAAAGAGTAAGAAGAAAAGTTATATTTATATATATATAAATATAAAATATTATATTAACATTCTTTTACCTATTAGTGCAGCTAGCAGAAACAAAAACTGTCAGTGTCAGTGTCAGCAAAACGCAGCACCAGAATCACCCTCCATAGCGTTTCTCTCTGCGCTAATCTATGACTTATCCCTCATAACTCTAAGAGTAGCGAGCCTCAACTCTATATTTTTTGCTTTATTAACGAGAATCGCTCCCCCTCGCCGCCTCGCCTCCCCGCCTGCCCCCGTTCCCTGCGATTCCATCGCAGGTCCCCCTCCCTTCTCTTCCTCCCTCCATCCCCCTTTGCTGAAAACAGCCCTTATCTGCAACCTGAAATTTGGCAGTTACAGAAAAAATGCGTATCTTTGCATCGTGATTAGGAAAAGCCTCATCAAGCTCCGGACAAAAGATGGCGGCGGCTTCCCATAACACCAGACTCTAAACATTAAACACTAAAAGAACATGGAACAGAAAGGAACATTGAAGTATCGTAAGATTCAGCGTACACCACAGAGTGGAGAAAACGCAGGTAAGAAAAAGTGGTATGCCACCTCAGTAACCGACCGCGAAGTAGATTTCGAAGGCTTCGTTTCTCACATCGCCGACCACGGATCGCCATACAGCCGAGGCACCATCCACGGTGTACTGATGGATGCTCTCGACCACTTGCAGGAGTTGATTCTCGACGGCAAGAGCGTCCGCCTCTCAGGTCTCGGCCTCTTCTCCATAGGCATGAGTTCAAAAGCGGAAGACACCCGCGACAAAGTAACCGCTGCCAGCGTTGAGGGCGTTCACCTGATTGTACGCAACACCAAAACCTGGAGCAACTCCGAGCTCAGAAAGAAATGCAAGATTGAAGAGTATGGCGCCTTCACCGGCACCGATAACACCGGTACTTCCGGCGGCTCAACCCCGGGCGGCTCAGGAACCACCGGTGGCACGAGCAGCGACGGCCTTGAATAGCCCAAGGATAGACTGGCTAGGGTGCTAGCCCCTAGCCCCAGCCTATCCGCCCACAAAAAGTCAACATTCAACACTCAACATTCAACATTCAAAAAAATGAAAACGAACACTTGGAAAACAATTCTGCAGATAGCCATCAGCATTCTGACCGCTATCGCTACTACGCTCGGAGTAACGAGCTGCATAGGATAAAAAAATGAGTTAAAGAATTATAAACATTTATTCATATCAGCCGACATCGGATTTTATTCACTAACTTTGCATCAGATATATACATTAGAATTCTTTACAAACAATAAAATGGAGAATAAAATAACGAAAATGGAGCGGGGAATGCAGCGACGCACCGAACTGCTCCTGGGAAAGGATAATCTTGAGAAAATTCAGAAGGCAAGAGTGCTCATCTTCGGTATCGGAGGAGTAGGATCATGGTGCGCTGAAGGACTCCTGAGAAGCGGCGTGAGAAACATCACAATCGTAGACAGCGATAGGGTATGCGTAACCAACTGCAACCGCCAGCTGATGGCTACAAGCCGAACCATAGGCGATGTGAAGGTAGAGGCGCTGCGCAACCGACTGCTCGAAATCAACCCCGATGCCAACATCACAGCCTATCAGAAAATATATCAGGCAGAAACTGCCGATGAATTCCACATGGAGCAATACGACTTCATCATCGATGCCATCGACTCGCTCAAGGATAAGGCTGACCTCATTCTGCGTGCCACTGCCCTGCCTAAGGAAATCACCTTTATATCTTCTATGGGAGCTGCCCTGCGCACCGACCCATTCATGGTAAGAAAATCTGAATTCTGGAAGGTGGATGGAGACCCGCTGGCAAGAGCACTGCGAAAGAAATTCAAGAAGAACAAAACCTTCCCACGACGAAAATTCCAGTGCGTATACAGTGAAGAAAAACCGATGCAGAACCAAGGGGTGAACAAAGCCTGCGGCACGGGCGGATGCCTATGTCCGAAAGCCAAACTCATTAGCGGAGAGAGGGGTACTGATACTGCCGTATATGATGCTCCGGGCGACCAGCAACTGGTAGAACACGAATGGTGCTCTACTAAGGCACAGATCAACGGTTCGCTCTGTCACATCACCGCAACCTTCGGAATGGCTATCGCAGGAATGGTCATCAACCACATCATTGAATAACTGTTTTTCTTTACAACAGTCACTTGAAAAGAAACTTACAAAACATACGCAAAAGGCGAGGCGCTTTCACAAGCTCCCCGCCTTTATTCCTTTATTAATGATTCAAGTTTCGCAAGGTTCAGAAGTTTCTCGGGAGTAGTCTTATCGGCATTCGCCTCTATTCGTCTCTTCATATCGCCAAAGAATAAAGGTTAAATCCGATAAATCTTGTTAAACAAATTCTATCTTACCGCTTATGTTTATACCTTTGCACGCAAATTTATAATCACAAAGGACATTTTCATGTCCCAAAAAGGATAATATTTAATTTAAATAAGAGAAGAAAAATGAAAGAAAAAGCAGAAAGTTCAGTAGCCTGCAATCATCACAAAGTAGGCTTTCTGGGATTGCTCGTTACATTAGGCATTGTATTCGGAGACATCGGAACATCACCTCTCTATGTGATGAAGGCTATCCTGCATACGGGCGAAAGCATCAGCGAGAGCACCATTCTGGGCGCACTGTCATGCATCATCTGGACACTCACCCTCCAGACCACCATCAAATATGTATGCGTGGCGCTGCGTGCCGACAACAATGGCGAGGGAGGCATCCTCGCCCTCTATGCCTTGCTGCGCCGACTCAAGTACAAGTGGATTTACCTACTGGCCATCATTGGCGCAAGCACCCTGCTGGCAGACGGAATCATCACCCCTGCCATCACCGTGACCACAGCCATCGAAGGACTCGAAAGCATCAGTCCCAACCTGCCAGTTATCCCCATCACCCTTGCCATCATCACCATCATCTTCTTCGTGCAGCGGTTTGGCACAGAGAGTATAGGCAAATCGTTTGGCGTATTTATGCTGCTATGGTTCCTGCTGCTGGGCGTGATGGGAGCTTTCAGCATCACGTCTTACCCATTGATACTGAAGGCTTTCAACCCCTATTATGCTGCCATGCTGCTGGCAAAATCGCCTGAATGGTTTCTGATTCTGGGTGCCGTATTTCTCTGTACTACCGGTGCAGAGGCTCTCTATTCCGACCTGGGACATTGCGGCAGAAAGAACATCGCCATCAGCTGGGGCTTCGTAAAGACCATGCTCATTCTCAACTATCTGGGACAGGGAGCATGGGTGCTGAATCATGCTGATACGGCACTGGCAGCGAATCCGTTCTTTGCCATCATGCCGCAGAGCATGCTGTTCTTCGCCATCATCATGGCCACAGGTGCGGCAATCGTTGCGAGCCAGGCACTCATCAGCGGAACCTTCTCCATATTGAGCGAAGCCATGAACCTGCACTTCTGGCCGCGCATGCGAATCAAGCATCCTACCCATGTTAAGGGGCAGCTCTATATCCCGATGATCAACCTCGCCATGTATATCGGCGTGGTTCTCATCATCCTGCTCTTCCGCGACTCCTCGCACATGGAGGCAGCCTACGGACTCGCCATCACCATCACCATGCTGATGACTACCCTGCTGCTCGGTTTCTACCTGCACAGCAAGGGAGTGGCACGGATTTTCACGATGCTGTTTATGGGCGCATACTGCATCATCGAAGCCATCTTCCTGACTGCCAATCTGTCAAAGTTTCTTGCAGGTGGATGGTGTACGATGCTCATTGGCGGAATCCTGTTCCTGATGATGTACGTGTGGGTGAAAGCCATGAAGATACGTCGCCATTATATCAGCACCAAACCGCTGGATGATTATTATCAGATTATCTCCGACATCAAGGCCGACGAGAGCATCCCTAAGTACGCTTCCAACCTGGTTTATGTGAACCACGCCAACAAGGAAGGTGCCGTAGATGACAAGTTGCTCTACTCCATCATCAACAAGCAGCCGAAACGTGCTGACCATTACTGGCTTATCAACATGGAGTTTGTTGACACTCCTGATACGCTGGAGTACAACTGCGAGACCCTGATTCCCGACACCCTCTACAGCGTAACCATGCACATTGGTTTCCGCATAGAGCCTAGGGTGAGTCTCTATCTGCGACAAGTAGTGGAAGATCTGGTAGCAGACGGAAAGGTAGATTTGCAAAGCACCTATCCTTCGCTGCGCAAATACGGAATTCCGGGCGATTTCCGATTCATCATCATTCACCGCGTATATTACCCGGAGAGTTCAGATAATCGCCAACAGAACCTGCTGATGAGTATCTACGCTCTTATCAGCAAGATAGGTATTGACGAGCCTAAGGCATTGGGCCTCGACACTTCCATGGTAGTGGTAGAAAGAGTGCCGCTCATCATCAACCATCCGGTCGTTAAGGACAAGGTCATTAAGGTCATTAAGGATTCTGAAACATCACAAAGCAGACAATAAGCAAAAAGGCGAGGCGCTTTCACAAGCTCCCCGCCTTTAACCTATTAGCTAGAAGATTATAGCTAACAACTAACACAAAACCTTATAACTATTTTCAAATCTAAATCGTTATTTGAACCTATGAACGAACATTTTTTTTAATTAGAGGATAGTCTTAACAGCCTCCAGCATGCCCTTCTCCTGAATAAGGTCAAGATCCTTCTTAACCAACTCAGTCAAGCCAGGAACTGTCTTGTTCAAATCCTCGTGCCAGATATAGTCGAAGCCCAATACGCCCTCAGCTACCTTCTGGGTATCGCCGGTAGCCCAAAGCTCGGTGAGCTTGTCCATAATCTTCTGGTCATCGTTTGGCTGGATAGGAGCACCATCCTCGCGAACACCACCCTTATAGTAAGTGATGATAGCAGCGAGACCGAATACCAAACCCTGTGGCAACTCGCCCTTACGCTCAAGATAAATCTTGACACCAGGCAGGTCGCGAGTCTCAAACTTAGGGAAAGAGTTGAGCATGATGCTGGTTACCTGATGATCTACGAATGGATTCTCGAAACGCTCCAATACGTCAGAAGCAAACTTCTGCAGCTCATCCATAGGGAGATTCAGCGTCTGCATCAACTCCTCGAACTGTACCTTGTGGATGTACTTGCCCAATACCGGGTGCTCGCAGGCATCGCGAACAATGTTTACACCACTGAGGTATGTAACAGGGCTCAATACGGTGTGAGGACCATTCAGCAGGGTAACCTTACGCTCGTGGTATGGCTTCTCATTATCTGTGATAAGCACGTGGAGACCTGCCTTATGAGCTGGGAACTCCTCCTGCATCTGCTCTACTGTCATATTTTCAGCCTTCTCGATAACCCAGAGGTGGAAGCTTTCTGCCTTTACCACGAGGTTGTCCTTGTAGCAAATCTTCTGCTGAATCTCCTTGATGGTATCGCGTGGGAAACCAGGAACGATGCGGTCTACCAATGTAGCGCAAACGTAGCAGTGGTTGGTGAACCACTCCTTGAAGCCCTCGTAATCAGCACCCATATCGCCCTTCCAGAGCTCGATATACTGATAGATGCACTCCTTGAGGTGGTGACCGTTGAGGAAGATCAGCTCACATGGCATCAGGATCATACCCTTGGTTGGGTCGCCCTCGAAGAACTTGTAGCGGTGGAACAAGAGCTGAACCAACTTGCCTGGATAAGAAGCTGCAGGAGCATCTGTAAACTTGCAAGAGTCATCGAATGCGATACCAGCCTCTGTAGTGTTAGAGATGATGAAACGCATCTCTGGCTGCTCAGCCAAAGCCATGAAAGCCTGGTTCTGAGAATATGGATTCAGTGCACGGCTGATAACGTCGATACGCTCCAATGTGTTGATAGCCTGGCCGTTCTCCTTACCCTGAAGGTTTACGTGATAGAGGCAGTCCTGACCGTTCAGCCAGTCAACCATACCACCAGCCAATGGCTGAACTACAACGACAGAACCATTGAAGTCGGTCTTCTTGTTCATATTCCATACAATCCAATCTACGAATGCACGGAGGAAGTTACCTTCACCAAACTGAATGATTTTCTCTGGAGCGACGCTCTTAGGAGCAGTGCGCTTGTTTAATGCTTTTAGCTCTTTCATGATTTGTTTATTTTGTCTTTATTATTTTACTTTCCGTTTTAAATTCCAATCTATTCATCAGATTGTTTTTTTCTGAGTGCAAAGGTAGTAAATATTTCGTTTGATTGTTCCAAAAACAGCGAAAAACTTCACGCAAACCTTTACGCTCCTCACCGGTTCTATACCTTATTATATATAGAACTGCGCAGACACAAAATAAAGAAGTAGGGATTTTCCCCCACCCCTTTAGGGGAAATCCCGACCGTAGAAGCAAAAAACATCGTATCTTTGCACCAGAAAAAGAAACATGAAGTATAACAATTAAAAGATATACGATTATGAAACGAATGATAATAGCTCTGGTAGCCATGTTCATGATGACATTCACTACCGCTTCTGCAATGAGTTATGAGCAGGCAAGACAGCAGGCTCTCTTCCTGACAGACAAGATGGCTTACGAGCTCAATCTTACGGAAGACCAGTATGAGGCAGCTTACGAGGTGAACCTCGACTACCTGATGAGTGTAGATACATACGATGACCTGTATGGTGCTTACTGGCGCCAGCGCAATATGGATTTGAGCTATATCCTGCTCGACTGGCAGTATAGAACATATCTCAATGCCACCTATTTCTACCGTCCGCTCTACTGGAATGCAGGCTACTGGCACTTCGGCATCTACGCCCGCTATCCGCGCCGCGACTATTTCTACTTCGGTCGCCCTCACTTCTACGTATCTTACCGTGGAGGTCATAGCTGGCGAGTAAACGGAAACAGAAGCTGGTATCACGGAAGAAGATTCGGCGGCCCTCACCCTGGTGGATATCCTAGAGTAGGTATGAGAGACGGATTCAACCGTGGTGATTACGGCAGAGGAAGATCTTTCGGAAATCTGAACCGCGAGAACAGACCTCAGATGAACCCAAACCGTGGTTTCGGTAATGCAAGCCGCCCTAACAACAACGCTGGCTTCGGAAACAGCAGCCGCCCTCAGAACGGAGGCTTCGGAAATAACAACGGAGGCTTCGGCAACAGCAGCAACCGGGGCTTCGGCAATAGCAACAGTCGCCCTAACCGCGGTTTCGGCAGCAGCAACAGTAGCACCAGCAACAACCGCGGGTTCGGAAACAACAGCCGTGGGTTCGGAAACAGCAGCCGTGGTTTCGGAAACAGCAGCTTCGGAAGCGGAAGAAGTAATATCTTCGGGGGCAACCGCAGCAGCATGAGCCGTTCATTCAGCAGCGGGTCTGGCAACCGTGGCGGCGGATTCACCCCTCGCTCTTCTACACCAAGCAAGAACAATGGCGGTGGAAGCTTCGGACACAGAAGATAAGAAAAGAGAAAGAGTTAAAATTTCAAGTTTATAAAGACAGAGAGTTAAGAAAAATCAAGACCTCAAGTAAGAGAGAAAGAAAAATCAAGTACAAAAAATGGGAATTTGCATCGGTTCATACCATTCGCAAATTCCCATTATTATTTTATCAACTTTTCAGTAAAAGTTTTACTCCAATCCGAAGAGCGATTTCAAACCGCCATCTACGCCCGAGAATCCCATGAAGGCGAGGCTGAGGAGCGCTGCAGTTACCATGACGATAGCTACGCCCTGCATGCCCTTAGGAATACGGACCAAAGCCTGCTGCTCGCGAATGCCGGCAAAGACAATGAGAGCCAGGGCAAAGCCGAGAGCGGTAGAGAAGGCGTAAACCACGCTCTCAAGCAGATTGTAATCCTTCTGGATAACCAGGATAGCTACACCCAGCACGGCACAGTTGGTAGTAATCAAAGGCAGGAAGATACCGAGTGCCTGATATAGCGCAGGAGAAACCTTCTTCAGGATAATCTCTACCATCTGAACCAAGGCTGCAATCACGAGGATGAATGCCAGGGTCTGGAGATATTGCAATCCGAACGGATCAAGTACATACTTCTGAACACACCAGGTAATGATGGTTGCCAGGGTCAAGACAAAAGCGATGGCACCACCCATACCGATGGCTGTATCAACTTTCTTCGATACGCCCAGGAATGGACAGATACCGAGAAACTGCGACAAGACGATGTTGTTGACGAATATCGCAGAGATAAATATCAATAAATATTCCATAATTTCTATTTTATTTCATTGATTTGAAGCGATGCCTACGCTTACTTCTTTACCTTATTAAATATAGCAATGATGTAACCCAAGGTGAGGAAAGCTCCAGGAGGCAGGATGAACATCAGAATGTTGGTAGTCTCCGGCAACAGAGTGATACCGAATACACTACCTGCACCGAGTATCTCGCGGGCTGCACCCAAGATGGTCAAACCGAGGGTGAAACCCAAACCGCAACCAATGCCATCGAAGAGGCTGGCAATAGGCGAATTCTTGGCAGCAAAGCTCTCTGCCCTACCCAGGATGATACAGTTTACTACAATCAGCGGAATATAAATACCCAGCGCCTGATTGATGCTGTCGGGAGCATAAGCGCTCATCAACATCTGAAGGATGGTTACGAAGGCTGCAATCACTACGATGAAAACAGGGATGCGAACCATATCCGGGGTAATCTTCTTGATACAGGAAATAACAAAGTTGGTACAAATCAGCACCGCCATGGTAGCCAATCCCATAGAGAGACCGTTGATGGCGCTAGTTGTTGTAGCCAAAGTAGGACACATACCGAGAAGCAACACGAAGGTTGGATTCTCCTTGATGAGTCCGTTCATCAAAATCTTAACATTACTCATATCGGTTTATCCTTTCTTTTCGTTATGTTCAACTTTAGATGCACCACTCTCTGCATCTGCTTTCTGAGATGCACCGCTCTCGCCGTCAACATCCTTCTTGGCATAAACGGCATAAGCCTGATTGATAGCCTTGAGGAAGGCGCGGCTGGTAATGGTAGAAGCGGTGATGGCGTCTACGGCATTGCCACTCTTATCGTCCTTAGATACGTGGAGGTCGCCATCCTTTGGAGTCTTACCGATGATGCTACCCTTTCCGTCCTTCTGGAACCAGGTAGCAGCCTTGGCACCCAAACCTGGAGTTTCTGAAGTCTGAAGCACGGTATAACCCATAATCTTGCCCTCGGTATCGAAACCTACGAGCACCTTCAGATCGCCACCGAAACCACCGGTAGTACTCTCTACGGCAGCACCCAGCTGCTTGCCGCTCTTGTCTGAGCACTTGTGGATGGTGAAAGAGAATTCCTTACCGCCAAACTCCTGCTTTACCTCTTCAGGCTCAGCCACCTGGAGTTCTTCTGTACCCATCACGCTCTTAATACCGGCAGCCAGACTCTGTGCAGCCTTCTCGGCGATAGGACCAGATGTAAGATGATTGATGTATGCAAGCACAGCACCTACGATGAGCGCTACGCCCACCAGCACAAGCACCATGTTCTTTAATGATGATTCTAATTTCTGCATGTCTCTGTCCTCCTTATTTCTTAGCAGGCTTCTCACCGAAGCGCTTTGGTTTAACGTATGTGTTAATAAGAGGTGTGAACGCATTCATGATAAGAATGGCGAACGACATACCTTCAGGATAGCTACCCCAATTACGGATGATGACGGTCAGCAGACCGATACATACACCGTAGATAAGCATGCCCTTGTGGGTCATCGGAGAGGTTACATAATCAGTAGCCATGAAGATGGCACCGAGCATCAGACCACCACTGAAGATGACAGCCAGAGGATTGGCATAAACAGGATTGGCCAAATGCATCAAACCGCTGAAAACGAATACGGTAGCGATGATGCTGACTGGAATATGCCAGGTAATGACCTTCTTCCAGAGCATATAAGCCAAACCGAGCAAGAGGGCGAATGCACAAACCTCACCGGTAGTACCGGCACCGAAGGTATCGCCAGTGGCACCGAAGAGCAGGCTCAGGGAATCAGGCAACTGGTTGAGAACAGAAGCATCGCCCGTCTTGATGGCTGTCTTCATGATAGCCAGCGGTGTAGCACCGGTTGTTGCATCTGTATAGCTGAGCATCTGTCCGGCTATAGGCCATGAAGTCATCTGGGCAGGGAAGCTGACGAGCAGGAAGCAACGGCCAACCAAAGCGGGATTGAAAGGATTGTTACCCAAACCGCCGAAGCTCATCTTACCTACACCGATGGCAAACAGGGCACCGATGATGATGATCCAGAGAGGAAGGTTACTTGGCAAGTTCATGCCGAGCAAGAGACCGGTAATGATGGCAGAACCATCGAGCAAACTGGTCTCCTCCTTCAGGAGATATTTTGTAATTGCCCACTCAAAGAAGACGCAGGCTGCCACAGAGGTAAGCAGAACGACTGCTGAACCCAAGCCGAAGAAATAGAAAGATGCGAGGATGGCAGGCACGAGAGCGATAATCACTCCGTACATGTTCTTCTCCACGCTCTCATTTCCGTGGGCATGTGGCGATAATGAAACGATTAATTTTCCCATTTTATCTTTTAAATTCTTTCTTAAATGAAATTCATTCTTGACGTGAACGCTTACTTCTTGGCATTGCGAGCTCTGATAATGCCCATTACCGCACCCTTACCATTGATAATATTATCAAGGATAGGACGATGTGAAGGACAGGTGAACTGGCATGAACCGCAGGCGATGCAGGATGTAACCTCCTCTGCCTCCAGACGCTCATAATCCTTCACTACGCTCAGGGTAGCGAGCAAGTATGGCTCCAGGCCCATTGGGCAGGCATCCACACACTTGGCACAGCGGATACATGGCTGAGCCTTCTTGCGATGAGCATCAGCATCGGTCAATACGGTGATTGAGTTGGTACCCTTGGTTACCGGTACATCGAGGCTGATTACAGCCTTACCCATCATCGGACCACCAGCCAGCACCTTGTTGTCGCCCTCTGGCAAACCGCCGCAATTCTCTATCATCTGAGAGAATGGAGTACCCATACGTACGAGGAAGTTGCCCGGATTCTTCACCTGCTTACCGGTTACGGTAGTATAGCGCTCGAAGAGAGGTTTATTCTTCATAACTGCCTGATAAACAGCGAAGGCAGTACCTACATTCTGAACAATTGCTCCAACGTTGACCGGGATAGCTGGAGGAGCAGGAACCTGACGGCGGATAACGGCATCCACCAGTTGCTTCTCACCTCCCTGAGGGTACTTCTTAGCCAGAGGTACAATCTCGATACGAGCGTCATTAGCAGTTTTTTCCTCGAAGAGTTTGATGGCAGCAGGTTTATTATCCTCGATACCGATATAGCCCTTCTCTACCTTAGCCGCCTTCATCAGGAGGTTCAAGCCAACAAGAATCTCATCGGCATGCTCCATCATCAGGCGATAGTCGGCTGTGATATAAGGCTCGCACTCTACACCGTTGATGATGACGCACTCAGCCTTGGCTCCTGGAGGAGGACAAAGCTTGATGAAGGTAGGAAAACCGGCACCACCCATACCAGTGACACCTGCTATCTTGATGCGGTTTACGATTTCCTCTGGAGTAAGCTCTGTATGAGCCTCAAGCGTTTCGAGTTTATCAGAGCGGTCGATACTCTCCTCCCACTCATCGCCTTCTACATTAATAATAATGCAAGGCTTGCGATAACCGGTAGCATCAATAGATGTATCTACCTTGAACACAGTTCCTGATACGGAACTGTAAATAGGAGCACTCACAAAGCCACCCGCCTCAGCAATGAGTGTACCCACCTTCACCTTGTCGCCCTTGGCAACTACAGGCTTGGCAGGAGCACCGATGTGCTGACCAAGTGGGAAAATAGCCTGCTTAGGGAGAGGAGCTACCTGAGTAGCCATCTCGGCAGTAATCTTATTCTCTTCTGGGTGAACTCCACCAATTCTAAAAGTTCTCAAATTCATGATTTAATCCTCCTTTTTCTTAACTGGGAAATTAACTTTTACGAGAGCACCTGTTGGGCATTCGTCAACACACTTGGTACACATGCGGCACTTGTTGAAGTCAACATAAGCCACATTGTTCTCAATGGTGATAGCCTCAAACTTGCAGACTTTCTGACACTTACCGCATCCGATGCAAGCAACGCTACAAGCCTTCTTGGCAACAGCACCCTTGTCGTGGTTTACGCACTGCACATAAACACGGCGACCCTTAGGACCCTTCTTGCGGAGCTCGATGATATGACGTGGACAAGCGTTGGCGCAAGCACCACAACCCGTACACTTCTCTTCATCAACCTCAGGAATGCCAGTTTCAGGATTGATAGAGATTGCGCCAAACTGGCAGGCTGCCACGCAATCGCCACAACCCAAACAGCCGAATCCGCAGCCTGTTTCGCCAGCGCCACATGAATTCATAGCTGCACAAGTGTGCAAACCATCATACTCGGCAATGCGAGGACGATTCTCGCAAGTACCATTACAACGAACCACAGCCACCTTTGGCTCGGTATTGGCTACTGCCATACCTAAAAGGTCGGCTACCTTGCCCATCACGTCGGCACCACCTACCGGACACATCAGTCCATCGATAGAACCGGCATCAGCACCCTTCACCAGAGCTGCAGCCATACCGGAACATCCGGCAAAACCGCAACCACCACAGTTGGCACCTGGCAGAATCTCTGCTACCTGGCCCAAGCGAGGGTCTTCTTCGACGGCAAACTTCTTAGATACTCCGAAGAGAACCAGCGCTGCAATCAGCGCGATTGCTCCGAGAACCAAGACAGCAATCAAAATAAAATTCATAATTTTTTGTGTTTTGTTTTGTTATTTTTTCTTTGTTTTAAAATAAAGGCTCATCGCAGAAGCCACAGGAGCACATCACGTACCCTATGATTCAATAGAGAAGCTCAGTTTGTTTTTAAGTTTGTTTCTGAATAAGTAGAGCACCACATAGTATGGAATGAGAATGCCCAATGCCGAGAGCGCAGCGGCTCCCTCTGAGTGAGTAGCTTTCAGTACACCCACCAAAGCTATCACCATCAGTATCAGCGGCAAGAGATAGCCATAGAAACTGGCTCTGAAGCCTACAGCCGAATCAGCAGTCACCACCACGCTATCGCCTTTGTGGTAGAGAGACGCCTCTGAGGTAGAAACCTCAATCATCTTCTCTTTCGATTCAGATGCAGTACAATGAGCAGCCACCTTGCAAGCGCTGCAGGCTGACGACTGTACGATGCGAATGCACACACAACCTTCTTCTACGCTCTCTACGATGCCAGAATGTTTTATTTTGTTATTCATTTGTAATGTTGAGATTGCATTTTTGCAATTCAAGTGCAAAGATACTACATTATTTAGAAATGGCAAACAAAATCGAAAAGAAAATATGAAAAAGGAGCGTAAACGTTATCTATGCCCTAAAAATCGGGGTATTTGAAAACAAATTAAAAGCAAAAATGCTTTTTTTTAGCAACTTCTTTTGGTGATATCAATTTTTTATGTATCTTTGCATTGATTATTAAAGAATTGATATGGAAACATTAGAGCAAACAATCATGCAAGTAGAGCGCTTTATCAGAAAAGTGGCTCAAAAGTTCCCAGCGCCAGAATCTGACGACGAGACTTCTCAAATGACCGACATCCACGTAAGGGTTTCGCAAGATAGTGGCGAACTCCTGGCCTTTGACGACGATGACAACGAGATTACCCGCTGCGTTGTTGAGCAATGGATAGAAAACAAGGATGAAGACTTCTACGACGAGGTAGCAAAGCTGCTTCGCGATGTATTGCGCAAACAGGCTGATATCATAGATCATCTCGGCATTCTCAAGCCATACAGCTTTGTGCTCGAAGATGAGGATAAAGAGCATATTGGCGAGCTCTATCTTGCTGACGATGATACAATCATCGTAGGTGGTGACTTGATGGAGAATCTGGACAACGACCTGGATAACTTCCTGAACGACCTGCTGAAAGAATAAAAAAAATACAGGATGAAAGGACTACCCGCTCCCCCATCCCAACAAAATAAAAAACCGTTGTACTCTCTCCTATCGAGTACAACGGTTTTTCTGTTTTTAACGGTCTTTCCGTTTATATCATCTAACCAATCTAAAAAGAAATTTTCTTTTTCTTACCTTTACTTTCGTTTCCTACCCGGTCGAGAGCAGTTACTACATACACATATTTCTTGCCACTCACATAAGGGATGCGATAGAAATTATCATAAGTTACTGCCTGGAGTGCAGAAACATCATTGAGATTTACCTTAGCTCCTTTCTCAAAACGGTAGATAGCAAAACGGTTCACCTGATCGCCCCACTTTTTCTTGCTAGCCTTAGGAGCCTTCCATACCAGCAGCGGACCTTTCTCGGTCCACATCAGTTTGAGACCCTTTACCCCCTTTGGCGCCTTATTATCAAGGAAAGGCATAGAGGGTGGCAATGCTGGATACTTCCAATAATTGTTGCGGAGTGTATGTCCGATATTACCTACATTATCGGCAGCAGTCTGCGCATACCAGAGCACAGTGCCCTTCACATTATTCATCTGCTGATGCAAACGGTGCTTGGCAGGCAACTGATGACTGCGCGGATTGACTGGGTCAGCAAACTTGGCTGTACGCTCTATATCTTCACCTATATATAATGGGCGGTTGCCAGCATGCTTATTCCACCAGGTTATGAGCGTCTTGTAATCGGCAGCACGATTGCCTATCTCCCAATAAATCTGAGGCACACAATAGTCTATCCAACCATTATTCACCCAAAGCAATACATCTGCATAAAGATCATCATAATTCTGGAGGCCGAAAGTTTCTGAACCATTAGGATCGGTACGCTTGTTGCGGTAGATGCCGAATGGAGAAACACCAAACTTGACCCAAGGCTTAACGGCATGAATGGATTCGCTGAGCTGCTTTACAAACCGGCTCACGTTATCACGGCGCCAATCACCTATGTTTCGCATGCCGCGCGACTGCTGGCGGAAGAGCTGCTGATCAGGAATCTGACGTCCGGCCTCTGGATATGGATAGAAATAATCATCGATATGGAAACCATCAACATCATATCGGCTTACAATGTCCACAGCCACCTTGCAAATATAGTCGGCTGCAGCCTGCAACCCAGGGTTCAACAGCGTCAGCTTGCCATACTGAAAACAGAGATCAGGACGCCTCTTCACGATATTCTTCGGCGAAACCTGCTCATAGGAAGTTACGCTATGCTTGGCACGATAAGGATTAATCCAGGCATGAAGCTCCATGCCACGATTATGACACTGCTCTATCATCCACTGCAACGGATCCCAATAAGGAGAAGGGGCCTTTCCCTGCACTCCCGTAAGAAACTTGCTCCAAGGCTCTAAATCACTCTTATACAGAGCATCACACTCGGCTCGAACCTGAAAGATAATCGCATTCACGCCATCCTTCTGCAGTTCATCAAGCTGTCTGGTAAGCATCGCCTGGATCTGCTGCGTACTCTTGCCCAGATACTGTCCGTTAACGCACTGTATCCAGGCTCCACGAAACTCTCGTTTGTTCTGAGCCATCATTGTTGCCGACGACATCAGCATCATTGCAACAACGAGCATCAAAATCGCTTTCAGTCTTTTCATCTGTTATCTGTTATTTATCAATTTCATTTTTTCCTTTTCATTCTACAGTTTGTTCTTCATCCCTCAGCTTCGGGAGTGAAATATGGTATCTTACAGCCAGCAATCGGATGGCGCAGACCACACTGAAAGCTACAATCACCGTAATATAGAGGCTCACACCCAGATAGCTCAATCCCCAATAAGCCAAACCACCGGCGACACAAGCCATCGCATAAATCTCCTTTCGGAAGATGACCGGCTCTTCATTAAGTAGCACATCGCGGATAACACCGCCTGCAGCACCCGTAATACAGCCCATGATGATGGCTACCCAAAAAGAAAAACCACATTCGAGCGACTTCTGGATGCCCGCAATATTGAAAAGCGCCAAGCCCAAGGTATCAAACAGAAACCAGGTATTGTCAAGACGCTTGAGATAGCGGTGGCAAGCAATCACTACCAACTGCGCAAACAGCGTACAAATCAGGTAGATAGGGCTCAACATCCAAAACGGGCGCACACCAAGCATCACATCTCGTATGGTTCCACCACCTATGGCTACAGCCACACCACAAACAAAACCGCCCAGCCAATCATAGTGCTTACTTGCAGCCAGACGAATGCCCGAAAGGGCAAAAGCAAATGTACCGATGAATTCTATCACGCTATGAAGCGTGAGCACGAATTCAGGATCGCCATGTATCATCATTTTCTCGTATCAGTTAGTTGCTCTAAATATCAATTTCTAATTACTAATTCTTGAATCTTTCTCCCCAACAGGTAACCATCCAGTTGTAGAGGCGCTCCTCGGAAGGCGAATGCTGCGCATGCCAGAAGCGGGCATCCTTCAGTTCGTCTGGCAGATACTGCTGCTCAGTGAAATGTCCAGGATAATCGTGAGGATACTTATATCCGTCATGATAGCCCAAATCTTTCATCAGTTTGGTAGGAGCATTGCGGATGTGCAGCGGAACTGGTAGATTACCCGTTTGCCGTACAGTAGCCAGCGCATCATTAATGCCCAGATAAGCACTGTTGCTCTTCGGACTCGTGGCAAGATAAACCACAGCCTCAGCAAGGGCGATACGCGCTTCGGGCCACCCTATCTTCATCACCGTATCGAAGGCAGCATTGGCAAGCAGGAGTGCATTCGGATTGGCAAGTCCCACATCCTCAGAGGCACTAATCACAACCCTACGGGCTATAAACTGCGGGTCTTCTCCTCCTTCTATCATCCTCGCCATCCAATAAAGCGCAGCATCGGGATCGCTTCCGCGAATACTCTTGATAAAGGCTGAGATAATATCATAATGCATCTCACCCTGTTTATCGTAAGCCAGCGGATTCTGTTGCAACTGCTCTTCTACCATCTTGTCGGTAATCACAATCTCTGAAGAGCCGGCAGATTCTACCACCAGTTCCAGAATATTGAGCAGTTTTCGGGCATCTCCACCACTATATCGCAGCAGCGCGCCTGTCTCTTCCAGCTTAATATTCTTTTCTCTGAGTTCTACATCCTGCGTAATGGCACGATGCAGAAGCCCTTCAAGATCAGCCTTTTCGAGCGGTTTGAGCACATAAAGCTGACATCTGGACAACAGCGGCCGAATCACCTCGAATGAAGGATTCTCGGTGGTAGCACCTATCAGCGTAACAATACCCTTCTCTACCGCACCCAAAAGCGAATCCTGCTGACTCTTGGAGAAACGGTGAATCTCATCAATAAACAATATAGGAGAAGCCGAATTAAAGAATCTACCACTTTTTGCTCTTTCTATCACCTCGCGGACATCCTTTACGCCACTGGTCACCGCAGAGAGGGTGAAGAACGGCACCTTGATAGTTTGTGCCACGATTTGAGCAAGGGTAGTCTTGCCCACTCCAGGGGGTCCCCAGAGGATAAAAGAGGATATGCGCCCTGCGTCAATCATCTTGCGCAGCACGGCCCCCTCACCTACCAAATGCTGCTGTCCTACATAGTCAGCAAGCGTGTGAGGTCTCATTCTTTCAGCTAATGGTTCACTCATAGTACGTGCAAAGGTAATGAAAAAAATCGAATTCCAAATAAAAAAGTGACCAAAAACACAAAAAAACAGCAAGAAAATTTGGATATATAAAAAGAAGTACTTACTTTTGCACACACAAACATAATTGAAGATGAATAAAGATAAAATATTAACACTGAAGAATGTTACTAAAAGTAGCATTTGGGAATTGCAGGAGAACGATGTGTTCCGTCTTTGGGAAGCAGCAGAAAAGGATGCTGACCTCAAGGATTACCAGAACAAGTATATCGCAGTGATCCGCAGCGCATTCGAAATGGAACCAGTGACGGTAGACCGTCCTGAAGTGATTGACAAACTGATGGCACGCGGCTTTAAGATTGGCACTTTCCGTATCAACGACAAGAAGGAGAAGTATGCCATCAAAAAGCGCCCTATCATGCGTGTTACTGATCTTACTTACGAAAATGTAAGTCACATCACCGCCAATAAGCTCATCGAACTCTTGGAGCGCAACTTTGGTGGTGGCTGGGAGAGTCTGCCTCAGAGCATCCAGGACATCATCGAAAGTAATTTCGACATCAGCACAACTACTCTTCCTGCTGACCGCCTGAAAAAGCCAGGAGGTCTGTACGAGAAGAAACTCGCCGATGACTACGAAGTGCTCGTGGTACCAAAAGGTTCTTGGGTAGAAGCTATCTTTGCCAAGGAGAAGCCAAAGGTAGAAAAGGTTCGCATGAGATTCGAAGATGAGAATGATTTGAAACGCAATGACGACCTGCTCGACCCAGACGAGGATGAAGACGAGGATGCACCAGAAATCGAGGATCACTACAACGATCCAGATGAGGATGACGATGCATTCGATGACGACAAGCTTACTGAGGAAAGCTACCGTACTACCTTCGAAGACCCGGAGAACCTCGGTCTTGATGATGCAGAAGACGTAGCCGACGATGATTATTAATTCAGTTTATACATTATTATAATATAAAGAGAAATGAACGCATTAATTGGATTTGTTGCATTAATCGCTGTGGGCCTCGTAGGTTGGGCGATTGCAGAATTTAAGTACAAGGCTTTCACTTTCACCCGTTCAGAAAAGGACGTCGAGGAAGAGAAAGAGCTTGAAGAGCAGAAACGCGCAGAGGGTTTCAAGGAGATGAACATCCGCGACATCATGCGCAAAAACTCAACCAATGGTTATAACGCCGTAGGTTAGTATTATGTTAATTTACCTATGCTTATGATACAGTATATCATCATAGCAATCATATTGGCGGCATGCATCACGTATGCCGCCATTTGTATCTACCGCTCCATCAAACAAGCACGAGAGTGTAAAAACTATCAATGTTCAGGTTGCCCGTTCGTTGAGAAATGCCAAAAGAATAAAAAGAAAGAGGCTACTCAGCAGAAAGAACAAGAGTAGTTCTCATAAAAGAGCTGCTAAAACTGCTTTTACTGTCATGCAGCGAGGAAACCAGACAAAAATTAAAGCATTTCAGAACCCGTTCATTATGAGCAAGATACAAAGAAAGTGATTGTTTTAATTAAAAAAGTTGCATAAAAATTTGGTAGAACCAATAAAAAGTAGTACCTTTGCACTCGCAAATCAGAAATGATTGTTCTACACAAGGTGTCTTAACCGAGCGGTTAGGTAACGGTCTGCAAAACCGTGTAGAGCGGTTCGACTCCGCTAGACACCTCATAAAAAAAGGAAGTTCTTCAATAAGGACTTCCTTTTTTCATATTTACTCTCCCCATTTTCATTCCTCATTTCTAGGTATTCATCAAAACCCCCATTTTTAGGTATTGCACAATTATAAAAATCTTCGTACCTTTGCAACCGTAAATGATAAACATCAGAACTGAGGTTATCCTACGAGCAGGAACCACCTCTTGCGAAAAGTAATTCTGATGAACGTTTGAAACTTTTAGATAATTGAGACAAAGATAGAAATTAAAATCTTGTTCGCTAATAGAAATAATTCATAATGTTTTTGTATAATATGAAAAGGGGTGCTTGTGAAAGTACCCCTTTTATGTATAGGTTTACTACATGGCGATGCATTTTGTTCTATGTCACGACGCACAGACTTCTACATCGCCATGTAATTTCAAAGATATCGGGAGTTTTAAAAAAAGCCTGTTACTATTTGATTTTAGCACCAAATGACTTTACAAACTTAATCTTCTTGCCTTTTGCGATGATTGGCTTCTTCCATTCACCACCCAAAATACGGATAACAGCCTTCTTGCCTACAGGAACCGCATCTACAGCCTTCTGCAAATCCATGAAATTGCCTCGACCTTCTGCAGAGACTACATAATCATAATGGCAGACATGAGACTTCAGCGCTGGCACCTGCTCAGCTACAGCATCAGCAAGCGCACCGGCAACCACACGTGCACCATATACATTATAATGGGTATTATCTTTCTTACCCTTAGGAACCTGCGGATTCTCGCCAGGCATAAACCACATATGTAATTTGCGGCTACCCTCAATACCCATGCCTGTTTCTATGTCGTGAGTAATCCTGGTAGCATCAACAAACGGAACATTCAGCTGCTTTGCTACATTGCGGGGAGCTATCACATAAGCTCCGTGGGTATCGATAAGCGTATCACTATTAATCTGCTCCTTTCCATCATATACTTTATTGCGAAGCTTCTCGTCATCATCATTCTTCAATTCTGCAGAATAGTAGCAGCGACGAACCACCGCATTGAACAGTACAGGAATGCCACCCTTGGCACGGGTCTCATTTACATATCTGGCAAGGTTTGCATCAAAAGTAGATCCCGGATTAGTATGACGGTCAGGCATTGACTTCTCATCGTTATGCCCAAACTGGATAAACACATAATCACCTGGCTTTATTCTATCCAAAACCTTTTTCCATCTTCCTTCATTGATAAAGCTCAAAGAAGAACGACCATTAACAGCATGATTGTCAACAATCACCTTGTCATCAAAAAAGCCTTGCAATACCATCCCCCATCCTCGCTCTGGACTATTTCTAAAACCGGCTTTCTCGGCAGCAGTAGAATCACCGATTACGAAAATCGTTGTTGTCTTTGTGCTGGATGTCATCAGCAACGCCAGTATGAATACACATAAAATAGCTTTTATTTTTTTCATTTGTCTGTAGTTTTTAGAAGTTACTAAAATTATAGTTAGGCATACACGCTAACACATAAAAAGCTCTCGCCCTGCCGCACTGCATATTCACATATACGAGCACGAGAGGACGAGAAAGAGAGTATTATTTATTTACTTTGGCTATCAATTCCTCGGCAGTAACCAAGGTTTGTTCGCCAGTTTCCATATTCTTAAGCGTAACCTTGCCCTGAGCCATCTCATTCTCACCTGCAAGCACCACAAACGGAATATTCTTGGCATTGGCATAGCTCATCTGCTTCTTCATCTTCGCCTTATCAGGGAAGATTTCGGTACGGATACCGGCTGCACGAGCTGCACTTACTATAGGCAGGCAGTAAGCTGTCTCCTTTTCACCGAAGTTGATAAACAGTATCTGAGTAGCATTTACTGCCTCCTTCGGATAAAGGTCGAGCGCACCTAACACATCATAAATACGGTCAGCACCAAAACTGATACCAACACCGCTCAAACCTGGCAAACCGAAAATGCCGGTGAGGTTGTCGTAACGACCACCACCTGTAATACTTCCCATTGGAGTATCAAGCGCCTTCACCTCGAAGATTGCACCTGTATAATAGTTCAAGCCACGAGCCAGGGTGAGATCCAGTTCTATCTCGTTGTTCAAGCCAAGAGTCTTCAAGGTATCGAGGATAAACTTAGTTTCCTCTACACCCTTCAAACCAACTTCTGAACCTTCGAGAACCTTCGCTATCACTTCAAGTTTCTCATCATTAGTTCCTGACAATGAGATGATTGGCTGCAACTTCTCAATAGCCTCTTCAGAAATGCCGTCACTGCGCAACTCTTCGTTTACATTGTCAAGTCCGATTTTATCAAGCTTATCGATGGCCACTGTGATATCTACAATCTTCTCAGCCTCGCCGATAACCTCTGCAATACCGGTAAGAATCTTGCGGTTATTAATCTTGATGCAAACACGAACACCAAACTTGGTGAACACAGTATCAACAATCTGCATCAATTCGACCTCGTTCAGGAGAGAATCAGAGCCAACCACATCAGCATCACACTGATAGAACTCACGGTAACGTCCCTTCTGAGGGCGGTCTGCACGCCATACTGGCTGAATCTGATAACGCTTAAAAGGCATCTGCAACTCCTCGCGGTGCTGCACTACGTAACGTGCGAAAGGAACGGTCAAGTCATAACGAAGACCCTTCTCACAAAGTTTCGCTGCTAATTTGAGTGATCCGAGAGAATGAATATCCTCATCGCTCACCTTATTCATATAGTCGCCTGAATTCAATATCTTAAAAAGCAGTTTATCACCCTCTTCACCATACTTGCCCATCAAAGTCTGAAGGGTTTCCATGGCAGGGGTTTCAATCTGCTGGAATCCATAAAGAGCATACACTTCCTTGATGGTGTTGAAGATGTAGTTGCGTTTCGCCATCTCAACAGGACCAAAATCTCTCGTGCCCTTTGGTATACTTGGTTTCTGAGCCATTTATTAATGTTTAATATGAATGTTAAATGTTTAATGTCTAGCGCCATGTAAACCCCTCAAAGTAAACATTAAACACTAAACATTAAACACTATATAATTTACTTGCGTACAATAGTCTGAGCACGGTCTGGACCGATAGAAATGATACCGATCTTAGTCTCAAGGAACTCTTCTACGAAAGCAATATAATCCTTGAACTCCTGTGGGAACTGATCTTCAGATGTGAACTTAGTCATATCTGTCTTCCAGCCCTTGAACTCCTTGTAAACAGGTTCAACATCATCGATTTCGTATGGGAAATCTGTTGTAACAGAACCATCCTTCAACTTATATGCCACGCATGCCTTAATGGTATCGAAGCTATCGAGCACATCACTCTTCATCATGATAAGCTCAGTAACACCGTCCACCATGACAGAATACTTGAGCTGTACGAGGTCGCACCAGCCACAACGACGCTCACGACCAGTAACAGCACCATACTCATGACCGAGTTCACGGATCTTGGCACCTGTCTCATCGAAGAGCTCTGTAGGGAATGGACCTGCACCAACACGTGTACAGTAAGCCTTCATGATACCATAAACATTGCCGATGCGGTTAGGACCAACACCTAAACCGGTGCAAGCACCTGCACAGATGGTATTAGAAGAAGTAACGAATGGATAAGAACCAAAATCAACATCGAGCATAGTACCCTGCGCACCCTCGCAGAGAATATCCTTGCCAGAACGGAGCACCTTATTGATTTCTACCTCGCTATCAATAAGTTTAAACTGCTTCAAGTATTCGATGCCCTCCATCCAGGTCTTCTCAACCTCTGTGATATCGAAGTCGGTATAACCGAGACTTGCGATGGTTTTGAGATGAGCAGCCTTGTGAGCAGCATACTTCTCCTCGAAATTGTCAAGGATATCGCCTACGCGAAGACCGGTACGGCTAACCTTGTCAGTATAAGTAGGACCGATACCCTTACCAGTAGTACCTACCTTGTTCTTTCCCTTAGAAGCCTCGATAGCAGCATCGAGTACACGGTGAGTAGGCATGATGAGATGTGCCTTCTTAGAGATGTAAAGACGGCTCTTCAAATCATGACCGCTCTTCTCAAGATCCTTAGCCTCACCCATAAAGAGGTCTGGAGCCAAAACTACACCATTGCCGATGATGTTCACCTTACCACCTTGGAAAATACCAGAAGGGATAGAGCGAAGCACATACTTCTCGCCCTCAAACTCCAATGTATGTCCAGCATTAGGACCACCCTGGAAACGAGCAATGACATCATACTTAGGGGTCAACACGTCAACCACCTTACCTTTACCTTCATCGCCCCACTGCAAACCCAGCAGGACATCTACTTTACCTGTGTTCATTTTTTATCTTTTTATCTTGATACTTATTCTTTTTTGCGTTTGCGAGTCATCTTGCTTTGACAGCCGCTGCATACGCCATAGATGTAAAGAGCATAAGCATCTTTACGAAAGCGCTGCATCCTGATATCCTTCACAGCTGCCGTAACCTGCGGTGCTACAATTTCGGTTACCTTGCCACAAATCGTGCAAACCTGATGCACATGATTGTCCTCGCTATAACTGGCCTCATACTTGGTGCCGTCTGCCAGACTGTGCTTTACCACAAGCCTTAGTTCCAGGAACAGATGCAATGTGTTATAAAGCGTAGCCCTGCTAACGCGAAAATTCTTTTTCAGTAGCTCTCTGCCCAAATCTTCTATCGAGAAATGCTCTCCCATAGAATAAATGGTGTCGAGGATAGTGGAACGCTCCGGAGTGCGCCGGTGATGATTGCTCTCCATATAATTGTCCAAAACCTCATGAGCTTTTGCTAAAATTTCTTCACTCATAATCCTTGTTAGTTACATAAAACGCACAAAGATACTCATTATCTACGACATAGAACAATATTTAATTTTAAAAAATCTAAATTTGCCTCAATTCCTCATAGATACGCTGAACCGGAAGCCCCATCACATTAAAATAACTCCCCTTCAACCCCGTACAACCTATGTAACCAATCCATTCCTGAATACCATAGGCGCCGGCTTTGTCAAACGGCTGATAATGATTTATATAATAACTGATTTCATCATCAGAAAGCGGTTTGAACATCACTTCTGTTGTTACTGAAAAGGAACGCTGCTTATGCTGGGTAGTAAGACAAACACCTGTAACTACATGATGCGTCTTTCCGCTCAACATCTTCAGCATTCGTCTGGCATCTTCAGCATCACGAGGCTTCCCGAGAATGACTCCCTTTCCTTCCTGGTCATTCTGTTCGCCAGCTGTTGGCGCAATCACAACCGTATCTGCTGTAAGAATCAAAGTTTCTGACTCGTCCAACTCTTCAACACTATTATTTCCGTTCAAAAGCGGACGATAAGCCTCAGCCTTTTTCTTGCAAATGAATTCTGCCACCTGATAAGCATCGAGGTCAGCAGGATAACTTTCATCAATACCACTAATCACCTTCACCTCAAAAGGAATATCCAAACCTGCCAGAAGTTCCTTGCGACGAGGCGAATTACTCGCCAAAATGATCTTATAATTCATCTATTTTAAACCTTATTTCTTTGAACTTTATGATTAAAATTCAGTTGCAAACTTTCTACTACGAACTATCAACTTTCAACTATTAACTAAATTCTACCAGCCAAACGCCTTAGCATCTGAAAGCCATAAACCCTTGGCTCTCAGCACCTGTTCTACAACGTCACGTCCCACGCCATCACCTCCGTTACAAGCCGAGATATAAGTAGAAATTTCTTTTATATCGGAGCATGCATCTGCTGGGCAACATGGACATCCGCAACGACGCATTATCTCATAATCAGGAATATCATCACCTACATATATTATTTCCTCATCTGTAATTGAATATTTCTGCTTGAACTCCTCATAAGTCTTTATCTTTACAGAACACCCCATGAAGATATCCTCTACACCAAGATTTTCATAGCGTACCTGTATGGCATGATAATTACCGCCTGTCAGAATTACGATACGAACACCTTTCTTCTGAGCCAGCTGAATGGCATAGCCATCTTTGATATTAACAGTACGCAAAGGTTCGCCGGCACTGGAAAGCGTGATGGTCTGTCTTGAAAGTACTCCATCAACATCAAAGATGATTGCTTTTATTTTATTTAAATCGTAATTAATCATAATTGTTTCTGTTTTTTGTACTGAAAAATCCTAACTGCAAACTTAAACCGATAACAGTTTTATCTCTTGAACTTGAATATGCTTTTGCTCATCATTTCATAAATCTGCAGTAGTTCTGGCTGTTTTTCAAGGAGTTGCATTTGTTTCTCCATTACGTTCCGATCATCACGAATAGCCGGTCCTGTCTGCACTTCAGCTGCCGAATGCGAAGAAGCCTTGTCCATAGTTTCCATAACCAGAGGACGGAGAACACTGCCAGGAATATGATGATTTTCGAGAATCTGCTGGCCTATAGCTACGCAATGATTCGCAAAATTACAAGCAAAAACAGCTGACAGGTGCAGATACTTACGATTATCAGAATCCAATTCATAGACACTACGAGAAATCTGTTCTGCCAACCTCTTCAGGAAAAAAGTTTCGAAAGCACCACACCCCTCAATGAAAATAGGAATATTTTCGAATGCAACCTTTTTATCTTTCGTAAATGTCTGCATCGGATAAAATACGCCATAATGACGGGCATAATCTTTGAAAACATCCATCGGCATGGAACCAGCTGTATGAACAAACATCTTATCTTCTCTTCCTTTGCATAGTTCAGGAATAAGCATTTCAAGCGCATCATCCTTCACTGAAACTATGTACAAATCTGCATCACAGACCACCTTACTCATCTCATTGACAGGCTCACAATTCACCTTCTCAGCCAATAGAGAGGCCGACTCCCTAGTTCTACTGAAAACTTGCACAATCTGATGTTCTGATTGCGATATTTCGAGCGCAAGATTGGTAGCAAGATTACCTGCCCCAATAAACACTATTTTCATACGTAATTTTGTTTAAAGTTTTACTTTTTATGCAAAAATACTAAAAAATAACGATAGAGAAGCCCTTTTTCTTGCTTTTTTATGATAAATTTATTATTTTTGCCTTCGTGAGAAAATATGATGTAGAAATATATGGTAAACTGGAAGAAATGCCGCATTTATTGGAAGGCGACTTTTTTCATAGCTTGGAGCTTTTTCAGATTCTTGAAAAAACACCCGGCATAACCCCTTTTATGGCTGTCGCCACACAGGAGAACAAGGTAGTAGGACAAATGCTCGTCATCCTCTATCACCGCAAATCATTATTCCCACCTTATTTATATACGCACGCACACGCGTACGGAGAGGGACTTTATGCACCCGATGCTGAACAGAATGCTATTTTCCCATTGTTACTCCGCAGCATAACTATTCACTTACACAAACGACTCTGCTTTTACATCGAGTTCTCCCGAATGAGCAAAAAGATGCTGGGTTACCGGGAATTCAGAAAATTGGGCTATGTACCTATTGCCTGGCAAGAGATACATAACTCCCTACACAGCAAACTTCCCCAAGAGCGACTCTCAGACAAGCAAATTGCTATGATTGAAAAAATGAAGAAAAAGGGAATAAGTTGTAGAGAGGCAACTTCACCCGAAGACATCCATCGTTATCACCAGTTGCTCAAAAATTATTATCGGCTGAAACTTCGCCGTTTTGTTCCTGACGAAACATTCTTTCAGAAACTGAGTACAAGTAGCAATGCCAGAAACGTCATCATCACCTATAAGGACAAAGTGATTGGCGGCTATACCTGCATCTACAACCAAGGCAATGCCTTTCTTTGGTTTTCTGCATTCAAGAGAAAGACTTACATCCATCTGCATCCGAACACAATGACCATCTGGCAAGCACTCTCTGATGCACAGGAGCAGGATGCCCAACACCTCCACTTTATGGACGCAGGACTTCCGCTTAAGAGTAATCTCTACCGTGAATTCATTCTCGGTTTCGGAGGCAAACCTGTTACCAAGTTTCGCTGGTTCCGCTTCTATCCAAAAGTTATAAACCCGCTCCTCCACTGGCTATACAAGGAGTAAGGAGAAGAGGTTCCGTGAGCCTATATAAAGCATCTCCGAAACCTCTTTCTCTTTTTTAAGCGTAATTACACATACACTCAAAAAGTACATTTTGTATATTAAAGCCAACGCCTCTACTCTTTCAAAGCACGGTCAAGCTGCTCCAAGCCGCGCTCTGTACAGAATCCACGAATCAGGCACAAAATATAATTGTCGTATATCTCCTGCATCGAATGAACACGATAGAGCTGATGGTGCATGATTTCCTCCATCATCACATGTCCTACGTCCATAACAACATTGAAGTCTACATCCTTACGGAAAAGCCCCTCCTTTACACCAGCCTCAAAGAAACGTACACTCTCCTCCCGTTCATGAGCATGATTTTCCTGGAAGAATTTCACTACACGAGGCATCTTATGAACCTCCTCATAAAAAAGAACGCCCACCATCCCATTGCGCTCCATCTGCAATTTATAGACATAGCTGATAATATCTATCACATTCTTCGCTTGGGTCTTGGCGAAATTCTCTAACTTCGAACGATTTTCTTCTAGCTGACGCATCATACCAGCAAGCAACAATTCTTCTTTGTCACCAAAAATCTCGTACACAGTTCTCTTAGATACATGAAGTCCCTGTGAGATTTCATCCATCTTAACAGCTTTTACACCACGCTTATAGAATTCAGGCATCGCATAAGAGATAATTCTGTCTTTCAGTTCTTGTCTATATTGATTGATTTCTGTCATTTTACTTGTTTGAAGACTATTTTTGTGCAAAGATACAAAAAAAATCAAAAAACCATTCTTTTTTACTAAGTTTTTTGTACCTTTGCACAAACTTTTAAATTTCGTGCGAAAAATCCACGAATATGAAAGAAAAATAAACTCTAAACCAATATATCGTTATGGTAAAAATTACAAAAGAGGCGGCTTTAAGTTATCACGAGACTGGTCGTCCTGGCAAGATTGAGGTTAAGCCAACAAAACCTTATCACACACAAACGGATCTGAGCCTTGCTTATTCTCCTGGCGTGGCATTCCCATGTCTTGAGATCCAGCAGAACCCAGACGATGCATACAAGTATACTGACAAGGGTAACCTGGTTGCTGTTATCAGTAATGGTACAGCAGTGCTCGGACTTGGCGATATCGGTGCCATGAGCGGAAAGCCAGTGATGGAAGGTAAGGGATTGCTTTTCAAGATTTACGGCGGTGTGGATGTCTTCGATATTGAAATCGATGAAAAAGACCCAGAAAAGTTCTGTGAAACCGTAGAGAAAATCGCTCCTACATTTGGTGGAATCAACTTGGAGGACATCAAGGCACCTCAATGTTTCTACATCGAGGAGCGCCTGAAAAGAACTCTCGATATCCCTGTAATGCACGATGACCAGCATGGTACTGCTATCATCTCTGCAGCAGGTTTGAAGAACGCTCTTGAGGTAGCTGGCAAGAACATTGCCGATGTGAAGATTGTCGTAAATGGTGCTGGTGCAGCTGCTATCAGCTGTACAAAACTCTACGTAGCACTTGGCGCACAGGTAAAGAACATCGTTATGCTCGACTCTAAGGGTGTCATTACCAGCGACCGCGAAAATCTGACAGAGCAGAAAAAGCTCTTTGCAACAGACCGCCGCGATGTCCATACACTCGAAGAGGCTGTGAAAGGCGCCGATGTATTCGTAGGCCTCAGCAAGGGTAACGTGCTCTCCAAGGATATGATTCGCTCTATGGCAGACAACCCTATCGTTTTCGCTCTTGCCAATCCAGTACCTGAGATCAGCTACGAGGACGCTATGGACAGCCGCCCTGACGTATTGATGTCAACTGGCCGTTCAGATTATCCTAACCAGATTAACAATGTAATCGGTTTCCCATACATCTTCCGTGGTGCACTCGATGTTCACGCCCGTGCTATCAACGAAGAAATGAAGATGGCTGCTGTTCATGCAATTGCCGATTTGGCTAAGCAACCGGTTCCTGATGTGGTAAACGATGTTTACCACGTTAACGACCTTACATTCGGTCCTAAATACTTCATTCCGAAACCTGTAGATCCACGTTTGATTACAGAAGTTTCTGCTGCCGTAGCTAAGGCTGCAATGGAAAGTGGTGTGGCTCGCACCCCTATCACAGACTGGGAGAAGTACAAGCAGGATTTGCGCCAGCTGCTTGGTCAGGAGACCAAACTGACCCGCAAACTCCACGATACAGCGCGCCTTCACCCACAGCGTGTAGTATTCGCAGAAGGTGGCAACCCAACTATGCTGAAGGCTGCAGTCCAGGCAAAGCAAGAGGGTATCTGCCAGCCAATCCTGTTGGGTAATCCAGACCGTCTGAACCGTGTTGCTAGCCGTTTGAAACTTGACCTTTCAGATATTGAGATTGTAGATATGCGTGCCGATAACGAACAGGGCCGCCGTGCAAAGTTTGCCAAGCATCTGGCAGAGAAGCGTGCTCGCGAGGGCTACAGCTTCGAGGAAGCTTATGATAAAATGTACGAGCGCAACTACTTCGGTATGTCAATGGTAGAACAGGGTGATGCTGACGCATTCATCACTGGTCTTTACACAAAGTACAGCAATACTATTAAGGTGGCAAAAGATGTAATTGGAATTCGTGAGCCATATAAGACTTTCGGTACCATGCATATCCTTAACACCCAGAAGGGTATTTATTATATTGCAGATACGCTCATCAACCGCCACCCAGACGAAGATGTGCTGATTGATGTTGCCAAGCTGTCTGCAGGTACAGTGAAGTTCTTCAACGAAGAGCCGGTTATGGCCATGTTAAGCTACTCTAACTTCGGTACAGACAATATTGGCTCACCTGTTAAGGTAAAGAAAGCCGTTGCTGAGATGCAGAAGGAGTTCCCTGAACTCGCTATCGATGGTGAAATGCAGGTAAACTATGCACTCAACAAGGATCTGCGCGATGAGAAGTATCCATTCTCCCGCCTCAAGGGCAAAGACGTCAACACTTTGGTGTTCCCTAACTTGAGTAGCGCCAATGGTGCATACAAACTTCTCCAGGGTTTGAATCCTGAAGCTGAGATTATCGGCCCTATCCAGATGGGATTGAATAAGCCTATCCACTTCACTGACTCAGAAAGTAGTGTACAGGATATTGTAAACATCACAGCAGTAGCTGTCATTGATGCTTATGTAGAGAAAATCAAGAAGCAGAAGTAATCACTTCTTTTTCCTGATTCAAACAAACAGAATAAGATAATAGTATCTTCCATAAACAGGTTGGCACTTCTGCGCCAACCTGTTTTTATTTTCTCTTCTTCACTACTCGTCTCGAAAGTTCGTCTCTTTATACTTTTGAAGATATCTAAACAAAAAAAACAACAGAATTGCAATCGATTACGCAGCCTTTCTCACTAAAATAAGTTAATTTATGCCATTGTGCGCCCACACAATAGAATTATAACAAAAATAATCAAATAAATATTTGGTGATTTGAAAAATATCATGTACCTTTGCAACCAGTTATCCTGAAAACAATCTTTTTACCTTAATGGAAACTAATACCTATTGAAGATTTGGAGCGGTAGCCTGTGAAGGTCATCGCTTTTTTCTTTTTATACACCTCCTCCATCAAATAGCATATAGCATATATTGTCCCAAGAAGAAAGTATACAATTAAAAGGTAATATCACTTGAGTCGGAAGACTTGCTGACTGCAGTCAGCAGACCTGTCGACTATAGTGAGCAGACCTGCTGACTAGGCTCAGCAGAGCTGCTGACACTAGTCATAACTTTAACGAAGGTATCTTCTTGAACCAGAGAAGTCGTATCCTTAAACCTAAGAAGACATCTCCTTGAACCAGAGAAGACATATCATTGAGCCAGAGGAGACATATCATTGAACCTAAGGAAGTATATTATTGAACCCAATAAAGAACATTATACTATTCACGAGTCCCTTATCTGGTAGCAAATAATCGGTATTCTTATAAAAAACAGGCTTTTCTGTTAAATCTTTCTAAAAAACAATCTTTATTTCCCCAACATTTTGTTCATATCAAAGATAATTTGTAATTTTGCACCTCGAATGCTCATGGATTGGGCAAATGTTACAGAAAAGTTTAGTTCGAAGGGGCTCAAAGAAGATCCGGCACAATGCAGGACGCCTCCCGAAGAAACCCGTTTATATAATTAATTTAATGTACGCAATTGTAGAAATTAACGGTCAGCAGTTCAAGGCTGAGGAGGGCAAGAAGCTCTTCGTACATCACATCAAGGATGTTGAGGCAGGTCAGACTGTTGAGTTCGACAAGGTTTTGCTCGTTGACAAAGACGGCTCAATCACTGTCGGTGCACCAGCTGTAGAGGGTGCAAAAGTAGTAGTAGAAGTAGTGAACCCACTCGTAAAGGGTGACAAGGTAATCGTCTTCAAGATGAAGCGCCGCAAGGACTATCGCAAGAAGAACGGTCATCGTACTCAGTTCACTGAAGTATCAATCAAATCTGTAATCGCTTAAAATTAGGAGGAATTAGAAAATGGCACATAAGAAAGGTGTTGGTAGTTCTAAGAACGGCCGTGAATCAGCTTCACAAAGATTAGGCGTTAAGATCTGGGGTGGTCAGAGCATCATCGCAGGTAACATCATCGTTCGCCAGCGTGGTAACAAGCACTTCCCAGGTGAGAATGTAGCTCAGGGTAAGGATGATACATTGTATGCTTTGGCAGATGGTATCGTTTACTTCCACAAGGGCCGCAAGGACAAGAGTACAGTTTCTGTTCTCTCTCCAGAGGTTTACGCTGAGAAGACCAAAAAAGCTGACGCTTAATTTTTAAAGTTTTAGAAAAAACTATTCCAAACAAACAACATAGAAGCCTGCTCATACCTAGAGCAGGCTTTCTTCGTTTATATAAGTTTTTAGGCAAGGATTACACCACCCCCTTTCTAAGCTCCTTAACCCTATAAAACCACAAAAAAACTTTAATTCTACCCTTCCCTGTAAAAAAGTCAGCATTTTTTTACGCTATCACAAATATTTTTTGTACTTTTGCCTACAAATAGTAAATTATTTAATTAAAAGACATTTTATGCTTACACTTAAACTTATCAGTGAGGAAACTGAACGTGTAGTTAAGGGTCTCGAAAAGAAGCATTTTCCAAATGCTCGTGAGGCCGTAGAGAAAGTTTTGGAGTACGACAAGATTCGTCGTGAAGCTCAGCAGAAGTTGGATAACAACAAGCAGCAGGCAAACCAGTTTGCTAAGCAGATTGGTGCCCTTATGAAGGAAGGTAAGAAAGAGGAAGCTGAGAGCGCAAAGGCTCAGGTAGCTATGCTCAAGGCAGACGCTAAGGCTCTTGAAGAGATCATGGAGAAAGCACAGAACGATATGACCAACCAGTTGCTCGAAATTCCTAACATCCCTTGCGAGCAGGTTCCTGAAGGTAAGGACGCAGCCGACAACGTTGTTGTGAAAGAAGGCGGCGAAAAGCCAAACCTCGGCGAGGATGCTCTCTGCCATTGGGATCTCTTGAAGAAGTATAATCTTGTAGATTTCGACCTCGGCGTTAAGATTACTGGCGCAGGTTTCCCTGTATATATCGGCAAGATGGCTCGTTTCCAGCGTGCGCTTGAGGCATTCTTCCTCGATGAGGCTCGCAAGAGCGGATATCTGGAGATTCAGCCTCCGTACGTAGTAAACGAGGACTCTGGTCGTGGTACCGGTCAGTTGCCAGACAAGGAAGGTCAGATGTATCATGCTAATCTGGATAATCTCTTCCTTATCCCTACTGCTGAGGTTCCTGTAACCAACATCTTCCGCGATGTTATTCTCGATGAGAAAGATCTCCCTATCAAGCGTTGTGCTTACTCAGCCTGTTTCCGTCGTGAAGCAGGTAGCTATGGTAAGGACGTTCGCGGTTTGAACCGCCTGCACCAGTTCGACAAGGTAGAGATTGTTCGCATCGATAAGCCAGGTCACTCTTACGAGAGTTTGAACGAGATGCTCGACCATGTTGAAGGTCTTTTGAAGAAGTTGGAATTGCCATACCATATCCTCCGTCTCTGCGGTGGTGATATGAGCTTCACCTCTTCTATCTGCTACGACTTCGAGACATGGAGTGCTGCACAGGGTCGCTGGTTGGAAGTTTCATCAGTATCTAACTTCGAGAGCTATCAGGCTAACCGTCTCCACTGCCGCTATCGCCATACAGATGACAAGAAGATTGAACTTTGCCACACATTGAATGGTTCAGCTCTTGCTTTGCCACGTATCGTAGCAACCATCTTGGAGAACAATCAGACCCCAGAAGGAATCCGCGTACCTAAGGTATTGGTTCCATACTGTGGTTTCGAGATGCTTGATGACAAAAATTTCGATTAATTTGAAGTATCGGTAAGACTTTCAGTTTTTCTCGATTATACAAAACATTCGAAAAACAAAAATAACATATATTGTACGAGGATAACTTCGACTGCCACAAAGGTAGCCGATGTTATCCTTTTGCATTTTTATGTACCATGAAGCAAACTCTAAACAGCTAACCAGAAAAATTAATATATCAGCATTAAGAAATTTAATAGCCCATGAACAAGATTATCAAGAAAGTACAATACTCAGAGAAAGTATTCCGCTTCGATGTAGAAGCACCGCTTATAGCCAAGAGCCGAAAGGCAGGTAACTTTGTTATCATCCGTGTAGACAACAACAGCGAGCGCATGCCGCTGACCATCGCTGATGCTGACATTGAGAAAGGAACCATCACACTGGTCGTGCAGAAGGTAGGTCTTTCATCTACCAAACTCTGTGCATTGAATGAAGGCGATGAGATTCACGATGTGGTGGGACCACTTGGAAATCCTACACATATCGAGAACTTCGGAACAGTCATTTGTGCCGGAGGTGGTGTAGGCGTAGCTCCTATGCTCCCTATCATCAAGGCACTGAAAGCCGCAGGAAACAGAGTCCTTTCCGTAATTGCGGGTAGGAACAAAGACCTCGTGATTATGGAAGATGAAGTGCGTGCATCTAGCGATGAACTCATCATCATGACCGATGACGGAAGTTACGGCGAGAAGGGTGTTGTAACCGTAGGAATCGAGAAGTTTATCAATCAGGAGCATATCGATAAGGTTTTCGCTATCGGTCCTCCTATCATGATGAAGTTCTGCTGTCTCCTGACCCAGAAATATAATCTTTCCACAGACGTTTCGCTCAATACCATCATGGTGGATGGAACCGGTATGTGCGGTGCCTGCCGCCTGACCATCGGCGGCAAGACCAAGTTTGTCTGCATCGACGGTCCTGAGTTTGACGGCGCTCTAGTAGATTGGGACGAGATGTTCAAGCGCATGGGCACTTTCAAGGATGTTGAACGCGAAGAGATGGAACACTTCGAAGAGCACCTTGCAACTGTAGACGCAGAAAAGAAGAAAGAAACTACGGATGTAATCATGGACGTAGAACCTACAGATGCGAGCATCGAAGAGTTGACCGACCGTAACGCTGAGTGGCGCAAGGAGTTACGCGCTTCGATGAAAGCAAAAGAACGTACAGCTATAGAGCGCGTAAAGATGCCAGAACTTGACCCTCTTTATCGTGCCACAACCCGTACGGAAGAGGTAAATATCGGTTTAGCCAAGGAAATGGCTTTGACCGAAGCCAAGCGCTGTCTCGACTGTCCTAAGCCTACCTGTATGGAAGGTTGTCCGGTAAGCATCAACATTCCTTCCTTCATCAAGAATATTGAGCGAGGCCAGTTCCTTGCCGCAGCCAAGGTTTTAAAGAACACCTCTGCCCTACCTGCCGTTTGCGGACGAGTTTGCCCACAGGAAAAGCAATGTGAAAGCAAGTGTGTACATCTCAAGATGAACGAGCCTGCTGTAGCTATCGGATACCTGGAGCGTTTTGCTGCCGATTACGAACGCCAGAGTGGAAACATCTCTGTACCAAAGTGCGATGAACCTAATGGCATCAAGATAGCCGTAGTTGGTTCAGGACCTTCCGGATTGAGTTTTGCAGGCGATATGGCAAAGAAGGGATTCGACGTTACCGTCTTTGAAGCATTACACGAGATTGGCGGTGTATTGAAATATGGTATTCCTGAATTCCGTTTGCCTAATGCTATCGTAGATGTAGAGATTAAGAATCTTCAGAAGATGGGCGTAAAGTTCATTACAGACTGCATCGTTGGCAAGACCATTTCCGTAAAAGATCTGGAAGAACAAGGATTCAAGGGAATCTTCGTTGGCTCAGGTGCGGGTCTGCCCAACTTCATGAATATTCCTGGAGAGAATGCCTTGAACATCATGTCTTCTAACGAATATCTTACCCGTGTAAACCTGATGGATGCAGCCAATCCTCATAGCGACACCCCTATCAACTTGGGTAAGAAGGTGGTTGTTGTAGGCGGCGGAAATACAGCTATGGACAGTTGCCGTACTGCAAAACGACTCGGAGCAGACGTAACCTTGGTATATCGCCGTTCGGAGGCAGAAATGCCTGCCCGACTCGAAGAGGTGAAGCATGCCAAGGAAGAAGGAATCAACTTCTTTACATTGCACAATCCTAAAGAATATGAGGCAGACGATAAGGGCGCAGTAAAGGCTGTAGTCCTCGATGTGATGAAGCTTGGCGAACCTGATGCCAGCGGCCGTCGTCGTCCAGAAGCTACAGGAGAGACCATCACGCTGGAGTGCGACCAGGTAATTGTTGCCGTAGGAGTAAGTCCTAATCCACTCGTTCCACAGAGTATCGAAGGCTTGGAACTCGGCCGGAAGAACACCATTGCCGTAAACGACCAGATGCAGAGTTCCATCGAAGAAATCTACGCTGGCGGCGATATCGTACGAGGAGGAGCCACAGTAATCCTTGCCATGGGAGACGGCAGAAAGGCCGCTCTCAATATGAGCGAAAAATTATTGAATAAGAAATAAGAAAACAGGAAACAATAAAGGGCAGCCATGCATCACGCAGACTGCCCTTTCCTTTTCTCGTATGTAATGTTATAAAATGAAATGTAGTTCGTACATATATTTATTAATAATTGGACTCAAACACTATTTCAGATTAATACGGAGTCCGAACTGGAGATTAAAATTCCACTTCTTATCTTTAAACGTATTTTCTATTTCGCTGCCATTATCAAAATAATATTTTGCACCTGGCTCAATATAGAAGCCCACTTGTGGTGTAACATCATACTGTGCACCAAGCGAAGCCTTACCCGAGAACTGAACGCCATCACGTTTCACGTCCTCTTTATGACCAGAAACCTTTGTATCATTCTTTACGTTGAAATCGGCTTCTCCACCCGCCATTACGTACGCATGAAAGCCTCCCGTGCTCCAAAACTCATAGTTTAAACCAAGTGGAACACCCACATAATGCAAAACCTGATGTGTATCAAATTCTGAAACACCATAAGATTTGAAATCAGAAGCAACACGCGTATATACGACACCGGTACTCAAAGACAAACGAGGCGCAAGTCCGATACCAACCTGAGCACCTATAGCCAAAGGAGCATGATGTTTCGCTTCAACATATTTCGGTATTGCATATCTTAAAAGAGAAGCAGCAGCCAGGAAAACGCCATGATCAGCAAAGCCACTACCAGCAAGAAGATCTGAAGACGCATACATGCCGTTTGACATTCCATCACTGCCAGAGCCCAGACTTACATTCTCTGCATACAGGTTCATGGTCCAGTTCTGTTCATACTTGTCCTTATAACTGCGTTCAAAATGACCTTCCTGCGCCCTGCCTGCATAAAGCTTCTGCCCACCATCTGCTTCCAACGGCTTGGTTGCATGATTAGAAGAAACGGCCATCTGTCTTTCAGAATCCTCATTTTGCTTTTGCAAAACAGATAATTCCCGACCATTTACCTCTGCATTAACAGACTGTTCTGGCATTTCTACCTCTGCTGCAAACATTACTTCATTATCAGCAGCAACAGTCCTCTCCTGGAAAGAGACAGAAGATTTACTATGCTTCAATTGACGCCCCGATGAATGGCGATTCACCTGATGTGCAGATGCATTGTTTTCAGCAAGCAAGATAGCATTTTCACTTCCTGCCGTTTGTGCTTCTGCACGGACAGCAGAAGAAGTCCTGCTTGAACCTGATGCTGTAGAGAAAGAACTCTGAACAGCTAAGTTAGCCTGTCCCAGTTCATCATCATGCAGATAAACATAACTGCCTCCTACTCCCAATAAAGCAATCGCTGCAGCTACTGACCATCTTTTCAAGACAACATAACGGGTCTGTGGTCTCTTCTTTACATCAGTTTCCTCATCACCAACCTTTTTAGACTGAGCAAGCGATTGTTCTATCTCAGCCCACAAGTCGTGGCTGACAGGCTCTTGGTAGTCAGCCAACTGATCTCGAAGTTTATTTGTCCAATCGTTACTCATTACTTTTCTCATTTATATGATTCAACTCTTTATTATCACTACAATCTGCCTGGCTCAGATAATCTTTCACCTTTTTGCCCAACAGCTTTTTCGCCCGCAAATATTGTGAAGCAGAACTGCTTTCTTTGATGCCTAACAGCTGTGCAATTTCTTTATGGCTTTTCTGTTCAAAAACAAACATGTTAAGAACCAGTCTGTACCCATCAGGCAATTCTCCTATCATTCTTGTCAGTTCTGCAGGCGGAACTCTTTCTACTTCAGACTCTTCATCCTCAATATCATCGGGAACTTCGTCCACGATAGTGAAGCGCTTTTGCTGCCTTACAAAGTTGACAGCTTCATTTGTCACTATCCGCAAGAGCCAAGCCTGAAGAGCGCCCTCACCCCGATATTCAAACTTTGAAATGCCGGAAAAGACTTTTATAAAACTATCTTGCACTACATCTTCAGCATCATCGCGCATAGGGATATACCTCAGCGCTACGGCCATGGCATACCCCACATAGCGTTCGTACAATCTGTGCATGGCTGCCCGACTGCCGCTATTGATGTCGTCTAAGAGTTCCTTTTCCGATTCCAATTTCAAATCCTTTTTAAAGATTAAACGATATAAAGAGAAAACCTTGCATCAAAAATGAACTTTTTTTGGCGCAAGGCACTTTTTTTATATTTTTATATAGATCAAAGGCTATTCTGCACCTTGTTTCCCGGTACATTCAAGCCCTGTTTCTATATTATTCTATAGAGAACACTTTACCTTCCTGAGTAAGATAACTTTCCGTAAACACCTCTTTAGCTTCATTCAACAATACCTCTTCATTATTATATCTTGCACTATAATGTCCCAGAAGAAGTTTGCCTACACCCGCATTTCTGGCTATAGTTGCAGCCTGTCGAGCCGTACTGTGATAATAGAGTTTAGCCCTGTCCTCATTCTCCGAAGTATAGGTGCTCTCATGATAAAGCACCGTAACCCCCTTTACCTTTTCTGCCAACCCCGGAACAAACCGGGTATCACTGCAATAAGCATAACTGCGGGGAGTAGCGGCAGGCATTACCAATCTGGCATTAGGTATTACATCCCCCTCCTTCGTTGTCCAGTCAGCTCCATTCTTGATGTTGTTAATCTGGCTTACAGGAATCTCGTAATAATCTATCATATCACGACGGATATGAGGCAATGTCGGTTTCTCTCTGAAGATGTACCCACAACAAGGCACACGATGCTGCAGAGGAACGGTTTCTACGGTTACAGAATGATCTTCATATACTACTTGCGACTTCTCGGTATCTACAGGAACAAATTCGATTTGATATTCCATTCCCTGCATGAAGAAATCGATCTGACGCTTAAACAAATCTCCGTAACTTTCTGGTGCATAAACTTTTAACTTAGCCGTTCTGCCCAGCATACCTAAGGTAGAAAGAAGTCCCAGCAAGCCAAAGCAATGATCACCATGAAGATGCGAAATAAAGATAGCATTTATCTTAGCAAAGTGAACATGAGTGCGACGGAACTGCATCTGGGCACCCTCGCCACAATCCATCATAAAGCATTTGCCACGCATCTCAATAATCTGGGCCGAGGCACTATGCTGAAGGGTGGGCAAAGCACTGCCACACCCCAATATATGTACTTTAAATGGTTCCAAAACTAAATCATAATTTACAGGTTCAACATGATGACCTTACTCTTGGCGCTTGAAAACAAAGATACCCTGAGTATTCTCCAACATAAGACTGTCAGAACCCAATTTGTCAATGGCAAAAGTATCCTTATTCAGCAAAAGTTTACCATTGAGTATCTTCCAGCTAGTCCAAGGATTAGTTTCAGCCTTCACATTGTTCTTCACCTCTCCACCTTCCAAGATATCAAAATTCTTATCCAGAGAAGTCCATTTACCCAAGAGGGATGTCAGGTTGATAATCTTCTGGGCCATCATCTCTCCATCCTCTGCCTTATAACCGATAAGAGCAATACGGTCGCCAGCCAGCAATCCTCCCTGAACAACATCAGGATTCTCATCGTCAATAAACACCGAAAGGGTGTCACCTTCATCAGAAATCAGCTCCAGGCTATGCATAGAGGTTCCCTCACCGCATACACCATAGATGGTAGAATCGTTCATTGCATCCTCTACCTCTACCGAATCTGCTGCACTGATAACAGGAACATTATTTTTGTTCTTACAACTGTTGGCTGCGAAAAGCGCCACCAAAGCTATTGTTACATAAACTAATTTTTTCATAACACTTTAGTTTTTATTATTATATTGATGAGTTGATAAGATTATCTGATTCACCATTATTTATCTTCCTTTTTCTCCTGAAGTTTTGCTTCATCCCATAGTTTATCCATTTCTTCTAAGCTCATATCTTTCAAGTTTTTACCTTGCTTTAAGCTATGATCTTCTACGTAGTTGAAACGGCGGATAAACTTCTGGTTGGTTTTCTCCAGCGCATTATCCGGATTGAGTTTATAGAGACGTGCTGCATTGATTACAGAGAAGATGAAATCGCCCAATTCCTGGGTAGAATTCTCTTTGTCGCCTTTAGCCAGTTCCACCTTGAGTTCTTCCAGTTCCTCCTGCACTTTGTCCCACACATCTTCTTTTTCTTTCCAGTCGAAGCCTACATTTCTAGCCTTGTCCTGAATGCGATAAGCCTTGATAAGAGACGGAAGAGAATTTGGGACACCGCTCAACACCCGCTCATTACCATCCTTCTCCTGCTGCTTGATCTGTTCCCAGGTTTTCTCAACAGAAGTAGCAGTTTTCGGCTTGCTGGCGCCAAGAGCCAAGGTTTCTTCCGAACTGGCAGTTCCAGCCTTCCCGGTTTCTGCTTCTTCAGACTCTCTATATACCACCTGTCCCTCATCGTTGATATACATATCAGGATTCGAAACCGTCCAATTTCCTTCCTCCTTCCAGTTGATGAAAGGATGGCGGAACATCAGTTTATCTGCCTCCTGATTGCAAACATCACAGATATCGAACTCGCCGTCTTCTCTGCCGATGATGCTATAGAACATCACGTGCTCCAACACATCGCCCAACTCCTTCTTGATATCCTTGTAATCGCGCTTCATCAAGGCGTCACAAAGCTCGAAAGTCTCCTCGATCGTATTCGGACGAAGACTCTCGAATGTCTGCTTTTTATCCCATGGACACTGCAGGCGCAAACGGTCCTGCACATCCAGCAAGCGGCTGAACGCCGCCAGTTTTTCTTCTTTCGTATGTCCTTTTCCTGTATTACTAACCATCGTTTTGTGCAAAAATTAATAATTTTGATGCAAAGATAGTATTTTTCGCCCAAAAATTAGTATCTTTGCACCGTTTTTTAAAGAAAAAGAAAGAAAAAGAATAAAAATTAGATATAAACAATGGAATTAGCAAGTAAATACGATCCACAAGCAGTGGAAAGTAAATGGTATCAGTACTGGCTCGACAACAAACTTTTCAGTTCTAAGCCAGATGGTCGTGAACCTTATACAGTGGTTATCCCTCCACCAAACGTAACGGGTGTGCTCCACATGGGACACATGCTCAACAATACTATCCAGGATATTCTCGTTCGCCGTGCTCGCATGGAGGGCAAGAACGCATGTTGGGTACCAGGTACCGACCATGCCAGTATCGCTACCGAGGCAAAGGTTGTAAACCGCCTCGCTCAGCAGGGCATCAAGAAGACCGACCTTACCCGCGAGGAGTTCCTTAAGCACGCTTGGGACTGGACTCACGAGCATGGTGGCATCATCCTCAAGCAGCTCCGCAAACTCGGTGCCAGCTGCGATTGGGACCGCACAGCATTCACCATGGACGAGACCCGCTCTCGTGCGGTCATCCACGTATTCTGCGACCTTTACAAGAAGGGACTCATCTATCGTGGCGTGCGCATGGTTAACTGGGACCCTAAGGCTCAGACTGCGCTCTCTGACGAGGAGGTTATCTACAAGGACGAGCACTCTAAGCTCTACCACTTGAAGTATTATGTAGTAGAGCAGGACTGCCAGCAGGTGGATGAGGAGAACGTGATACACAAGGATGAGAAGGGATACTATGCTGTAGTAGCAACCACCCGTCCTGAGACCATCATGGGTGACTCTGCCATGTGTATCAACCCAGAGGATAAGAAGAATACCTGGCTGAAGGGTAAGCACGTTATCGTGCCTCTCGTAAACCGCGAGATTCCTGTCATCGAGGATACATACGTAGATATCGAGTTCGGTACCGGTTGCTTGAAGGTAACTCCAGCTCACGATATCAACGACCACGCACTCGGTTTGAAGCACGGTTTGGAAACCATCGACATCTTCAACGACAATGGTACCATCAGCGAGGCAGCAGGTCTCTATGTAGGTATGGATCGCATGGACGTGCGCAAGCAGATTTCCATCGACCTTCAGAACGCCGGTCTGATGGAGAAGATTGAGGACTATAATAATAAGGTGGGCTTCTCAGAGCGTACCAATGTGCCTATCGAGCCAAAGCTCTCTACACAGTGGTTCCTCAAGATGCAGCACTTTGCCGACATCGCCCTTCCTCCAGTAATGGACGATGATATAGAGTTCTATCCTAAGAAGTACAAGAACACCTATCGCCACTGGTTGGAGAACATCAAGGACTGGTGTATCAGCCGTCAGCTCTGGTGGGGTCACCGCATCCCTGCCTACTATTTCGACAATGCCGGCAAGAAGGATTTCGTGGTAGCTGAGACTGCAGAGGAGGCTCTGAAACTCGCTCAGGAGAAGAATGCCAACATCAAGGCAGAGGATCTTGAGCAGGAGAGCGACTGCCTCGACACCTGGTTCTCTTCATGGTTGTGGCCTATCTCTCTGTTTGATGGTATCGAGCATCCTGACAATGAGGAGATCAACTACTACTACCCTACTTCCGACCTCGTAACTGGTCCGGATATCATCTTCTTCTGGGTAGCACGTATGATCATGGCTGGCTACGAGTATCGTGGCAAGATGCCATTCAAGCACGTATATTTCACAGGTATCGTTCGCGACAAGCTCGGCCGCAAGATGAGCAAGAGTCTCGGTAACTCACCAGACCCACTGGTTCTGATTGACAAGTTTGGTGCCGACGGTGTTCGTATGGGTATGATGCTCAGTGCTCCAGCCGGCAACGACATCCTCTTCGACGAGAGCCTCTGCGAGCAGGGACGTAACTTCAACAATAAGATCTGGAATGCCTTCCGCCTCGTTAAGGGTTGGGAGACTGCAGATATCGAGCAGCCTAAGAGTGCAGAAATCGCCGTGAAGTGGTTTGATGCCAAGCTCAAGGAGGTGAACGAGGAGATGCAGAAGCAGTTTAAGGACTACCGTATCTCTGAGGCATTGATGACTGTATATAAGCTATTCTGGGATGAGTTCTCATCCTGGTACCTGGAGATGGTGAAGCCAGCTTACGGCCAGCCTATCGACCAGAAGAGCTACGATGCTACCCTCCGTTTCTTCGATGCCCTCCTGAAGATGTTGCATCCATTCATGCCATTCATCACCGAGGAGCTGTGGCAGCACATCTACGACCGCAAGGATGGCGAGAGCATCATGCGCGAGAAGCTGGAGATTCCTGCACCTACAGCTGAGGAGCAGAAGTTGGCAGCAGATATCGAGGCAGTAAAGCAGATTATCGCCGGTGTTCGTACCATTCGCAACCAGAAGAACATTGCCCAGAAGGAGCAGTTGTCTCTCCAGGTAGTAGGCAAGAACGATTTCGAGGCTTACAACGACGTAACTCTGAAGATGGCGAACCTTGATAAGATTGAGGTCATCGCTGAGAAGAGTGCCGATGCATCAAGCTTCATGGTAGGTACCGACGAGTTTGCCGTACCATTGGGCGACCTCATCGACGTAGCTGCCGAGATTGAGAAGGCAGAGGCTCAGCTCAAGCACTTGGAAGGCTTCCTGATGGGCGTACGCAAGAAGCTCAGCAACGAGAACTTCGTAGCTCACGCACCTGAGAAGGTAGTAGCACTGGAGCGCAAGAAGGAAAGCGACTCTGTTGAGAAGATTGCTGCCCTCAAGGCAACCATCGAGGAACTCAAGAAGAAATAATAGTATTATATTTAATGTTGAATGTTGAGTGTAGAATGTTGAATTAGTCAAGCTGATTCGTTAGCAAGATTGCAACTCAACATTCAACATTCAACATTCAACATTTTTAATTATGATCAAGAAGCTTTTCACCTTATTTATATGTACGCTATCTCTAGCAGCAACTTTCACCAGTTGCGGTGATGAAGCTATTGATGTAGAAAGCGTCAATAAGCAGACTATCTTCGTCTTCTTTCCATGGACGGGCGACACAAGACGCACAGGTCTATATAGTGATTTGAAAAATAACGTAGACAGCATGTGCGAAGGTATTGTTGCCAAGAAGGGATTGAACAATTCACGTGTAATGGTTTTCATGAGCCAGAATTACAAGAAGAGCTATCTTATAGATCTTCAATATGACGGCAATACGAAAACCGTCATTCGCGACACGTTGAAAACATACGATGATGCCACATATACTACAGCAGAAGGATTTGCAGAGATTCTGAATGAGGTGAAACGCCGTGCTGAAGCCCTGAATTATTCGCTCATCATCGGAGCTCATGGCTGCGGATGGACCTACAAGAGCGATTGGGTTCACTATCCCTATATGGCAAGACCTAATGCTGGTTTTGCTCAGAAAGGAAGCACCAGCTACCCTACCGCTACCGGCAATTTCAGCGGAATACAGTTTGGTCCCGATCCCAACAAACCTATCACCCGTTTCTTCGGAAGCGTAAGTTTAGAAGAAAACGCTCTCGACGTTCCTACCCTGGCTGAAGGAATCAAACTCAGCGGCACCAAGATGCAGTACATCCTTTTCGATGCATGCTATATGGGCAATGTTGAGACTGCATACGAACTGAAAGACGTCACTAATTTCCTAATCAGTTCAAGTAGCGAAATAATGGGAGCCGGCGTTCCATACAAAACCGTATGGAGTTATCTCAACAGTTCAGCACCCAACTACTCAGGATTTGTCAACGGAGTTGTCAATTTCTATAAGAATAATAGAAACCCATATTGCAACATGGCAGCCATCGACTGCCGTCAGATGGATAATCTAGCTAGTGTGATGAAGGAAATCAATAGCAAATATACCCTCTCATCATCCGTTCCGCTCGATTCCATACAGTCTCTGGATGGTTTCTCTCCCAACCTCTTCTACGACATGAGTGTATACGTAGACAGTCTTGTTCCAAGCGGCTCTCTGAAAGACAAATTTAATTCACAGATGAAACTCACAATCAAAGCTGCTGCTCATACCGAACAGGCTTATACAAGGTTAATGAGTTATATAGGTACAACCTTTAAAGTGAAAAATTATTGCGGTCTTTCTATCTCCGACCCTAGCCAGCACAGCGTAGCTATCAAGGGCAGAGAGAAAACAGCATGGTGGAAAGCTACACACTAATAAGCAATGAAGAGTGAAAGAAACTCCTTATTGGCTTTTAAGAAAAATATTATATAAAAGAATACATGATGGAATATTTTATCATTGAGAATAACGGACAGCAAGCGGGTCCATTCAGCCTGGAGCAACTCGTCCAGAAGGCTATTACACCCGAAACCCTTGTTTGGGCACAAGGCATGAAAGACTGGACTCCAGCTTGGAAAATAGCAGAACTGAAGACTGTTCTTGAAACTGTAGAAGCAATCAAAGCTAATACAGCCAACAAAGAAAATGCAGAAGAAACATCAGCAGATGCAGCCGGCAACAACGGGACAGAAGCAGCAAACTTTCAGGCTGCAAACCAGCAGGCACAGCAGGAAGCTTACCAGCAAGGCTTTCAGCACGGCGCTGCCATGAACCAGGGCTACAGACAGGAACCGGAAAAGAAAAAATCAAGCAAGACCCTCTGGAAAATCATCTTAGGTCTTATCGTACTTCTCTTCCTGGTTTTCGCCATAACCAACCCAGGACCTGATGCCCATAAAGAAAAGGTAAAGACTGAGGCAGCCAAGGCTATCGACAAGGCTACAGAAACCAGTGATAACAACTTCTTCACCCAAAGCATCCGTTCCATTGCCAAAATGATGGCAGGAAGCGCTATCGATGAAGTGATGAACCAGCTCTTCGAATACCACAACTATATCGTATGCTCTAAGGGAACCGTTGAGTTTAATGGCAAGCAGCACACCGTAAGCTTCGGAATCCTTGGCAGCGTTTACACGATGAATGCTGATGATATGGTGAAGGCGCTGGAAGGTGCCGACAATCTGCAGATAGAAGAAACCACCAGCTCATCAACCGATGAATCCCCTTCGGTAAGCGATAATAACAGCGATGGTCCAGAAGAAGACGGACTGGGCGCTTCCGTTCAGAAGAAACTGGAAAACAAGGCAAACCAGGCCATGGATCAGGCTGCCGACAAGGTAAGCAAGAAACTGGAAGAGAAAATCAACAAGAGACTCGATGAAGCAACCGATTCTTCAACCGTAGAAAAGATTCTCGACAAGATTCTGGAACTGATCTAGCATCAGAAATCCGAAGAAACATAAGAAATATGACACATTTCTCAATATGACAGCATGGCGGCTTGACGTATATCAAGCCGCCATTGCTGTTTAGTTGACGTGTATCAAAAAAAGCCCCTTTTTCATCATTTTGTCATGTCTTTGTGACAGATATTCAAGAAAAAGGCATTACCTTTGCACCAGAAAACAGTGAGATTGTAAAAGGATAATGTAAAACAGGAGACCTCACATGGAGGCTCCACAAAGAAAGAAAGGAAACAAATTATGATGACGACAGTAATGATTCTTGCAGTTATGGCAGCAATGATTGCCAAGGCTGTAAATGTAAACAACAACATGGAGATGGGCAAGTAAAATTGACCACCGTTCATGAACAAAAGGATAAAGGAAATGGCAGAAATGCCGAGTATTAATTTTTTAAAAAAGGATAACGATTATGAAAACAATGTATGCAAACATCAAGAAGGCCTTGAAGGCTATTCTTGCAAATTACATGACCGCAATGGAAATGTATGGTGAGGCTTTGAACAGAAGCCGTGGCTGTGCTTGCGCATAAGGGTTCCAATCCCTTCATGCTGCGGCATAAACTAGATTGAAAGCAAAAAGTAATTACGTTTAAATAAAGAAAAAGCGTGTAAGTTACCATACTTACACGCTTTTTTTGTATCTTTGCAACCGGTTAGTAAAAATTTTAAAAAGAAGAAACGATGAACTCACAAGATATGATCAGCAGGCTGGAATCGAAAGGCATTCGGCCAACCGCCAACCGCATACTCGTAATGAAGACCCTGATGGGCGAACAGAACCCGCAGAGTCTGAGCAATCTGGAACGAAAGATGGTTTCGATGGACAAGTCGAGCATCTTCCGTACCCTTACCCTCTTTCTGGAACATGATGTGGTACATGCCTTCGAAGATGGGCGAGGCGTACTCTGCTACGAACTCTGCGAAGAAAAAGGGGCTTGCGATCATCACGACGGGCATATTCATTTCTACTGCGAATCTTGCCAGCGTTCCTTCTGTATGGAGGATATCCATATTCCAAGTTTCGAGCTGCCCGAAGGCTTTTGCCCCCACTCTATTTCCTTTGTCATCAAAGGCGAATGCCCGGATTGCAGAAAGAAACACCAGTAAAGCGAAAGGTACATTCTGCGTTAATTTAGCATAAATATTTTTGAAATTCTATTGTTTTTCCGATATTATCATTACTTTTGCAAGCGATTATCACGGGGTGCTGAAAGATTCGGCTGAGATGATACCCATTGAACCTGATGCAGGTAATGCTGTCGCAGGGATATTTGATAGCGCTTTATTCTTTCTCTTAAGGCTTTCATCTGGAAGTTCACCGTGTTTGATTACATATTATCTTATCATCGCTTTCGGGCGATAGAAAAGCGTAAACAAACGGATTATTCATCATATAAAACGAACAGAATATGAAAGTAACTATCAACAACAAAGAAACCGAGACACAGGCTAAAACCATCAGGGAGTTAGCCCAGGAACTCGATTTGCCAGCTACAGGAGTTGCAGTAGCTATCAGTAACGAAATGGTGCCTCGTGATGAATGGGAAAACACAATCATCGCAGAAGGAGCAGACATCGTTATCGTAAAAGCGTTCTGCGGAGGATAACGGTCCCAGAATACTGCGGAAAAGAATCACCCAAAAGTACTTTTCCTACAGAAATGAAAACAAAAATAACAACTCTATAATAAAACAATGGAAAAATTAGTAATCGCAGGCAGAGAGTTTAACTCCCGCCTCTTCTTGGGTACAGGAAAGTTTAACAACAATGCCCTCATGGCTGAAGCCATCAAAGCATCAGAAACAGAAATGGTTACTGTTGCTATGAAACGTATCGAACTCGAAGACAAGCAGGACGATCTGCTCTCTCATATTGTGCAGAACCCAAATATCCAGCTCCTTCCTAACACCAGTGGCGTGCGCAACGCCGAGGAGGCTGTCTTCGCAGCACAGATGGCTCGCGAGGCTTTCGGAACCAACTGGCTCAAGCTCGAAATCCACCCAGACCCTCGCTATCTTCTTCCAGACTCTATCGAGACACTGAAGGCTACCGAGAAACTGGTAAAACTCGGTTTCGTGGTATTGCCATATTGTCAGGCAGACCCAACCCTCTGCAAGCACCTCGAAGAGGCTGGTGCTGCTACCGTGATGCCACTTGCTGCACCTATCGGTACCAACAAGGGATTGAGAATGAAGGATTTCCTGCAGATCATCATCGAGCAGGCTACTGTTCCAGTTGTAGTAGATGCAGGTATCGGTGCGCCTAGCCACGCTGCCGAAGCTATGGAGATGGGTGCCAGCGCTTGCTTGGTTAACACAGCTATCGCCGTTGCCGGTGACCCTGTAGAGATGGCTAAGGCATTCAAGGAAGCTGTAGTATGCGGTCGCCGTGCTTACGAGGCAGGTCTCGGAGCCATCAGCGATTGTGCTGAGGCAAGTTCTCCTCTCACCGCATTCCTCAACGATTAATTATAATATAGATAATAAAAGGCATGAAGGATGAAGGCAAAGAAGCAGAATGTTCTTTTTACCTTTTTACCCTTTTACCTTTTTACCTTTAAAATATTATGCCAAACGATAAGAAAGCTTACGCCCAGAGAGAAAAGGCGTATATGCAGGGAAAACTCTTCCCACAAATCAAGGTTGGAATGACCAAGGTAAACCTCACTCCTACTGTTGTGAAGGATGAGCGCGGCATTCCTCATACAGAGCCAAACGCTCCGGTTTACATCTACGATACCAGCGGTCCTTACAGCGACCCTAACTATCAGGTAGATTTGAAGAAAGGCTTGCCAAGAATGCGCGAGCAGTGGATTCTCGACCGCAACGATACCGAGCAGCTCAAGGAGGTTACCAGCGAGTATGGCAAGCAGCGTCTTGCTGACCATAGCCTCGACCACCTCCGCTTCGAGCACATCCAGTTGCCTCGCCGTGCACAGGCTGGCAAGCACATCACCCAGATGGCTTATGCCAAGGCTGGCATCATCACTCCAGAGATGGAGTACGTGGCTATCCGCGAGAACATGAACTGCCAGGAGTTGGGCATCGATACCCATATCACTCCTGAGTATGTGCGTGATGAGATTGCACGCGGACGTGCCGTTCTTCCTGCCAACATCAACCACCCGGAGAGCGAACCGATGATCATCGGCCGCAACTTCCTCGTGAAGATCAATACCAACATCGGTAACTCTGCCACTACCTCCAGCATCGAGGAAGAGGTGGATAAGGCAGTATGGTCTTGCAAGTGGGGAGGCGATACATTGATGGACCTCTCTACCGGCGACAACATTCACGAAACCCGTGAATGGATTGTGCGCAACTGTCCTGTACCGGTAGGAACCGTGCCTATCTACCAGGCTTTGGAGAAGGTGAACGGCAAGGTAGAGGATCTGAACTGGGAGGTATTCCGTGATACCCTCATCGAGCAGTGCGAGCAGGGTGTTGACTACTTCACCATCCATGCCGGCATCCGTCGCCACAACGTGCATCTCGCTGATAGCCGTCTCTGCGGTATCGTGAGCCGTGGCGGTAGTATCATGAGCAAGTGGTGTCTCTACCACGACCAGGAAAGTTTCCTCTATGAGCACTTCGACGATATCTGCGACATCGTGGCACAGTATGACGTAGCCCTCTCTTTGGGCGATGGTCTGCGCCCAGGCTGTATAGCCGATGCCAACGATGCAGCCCAGTTTGCCGAGTTGGATACCATGGGCGAGCTTGTTACCCGTGCCTGGGACAAGAACGTGCAGGCATTCATCGAGGGTCCTGGTCACGTGCCATTGCAGAAGATCAAGGAGAACATGGAGCGCCAGCTCGACCACTGTCACGAGGCACCATTCTACACCCTCGGCCCATTGGTTACCGATATCGCTCCAGGTTACGACCACATCACATCAGCCATCGGTGGCGCCCAGATAGCATGGCTCGGCACCGCCATGCTCTGCTATGTAACACCTAAGGAGCACCTCGCCTTGCCTAACAAGGAAGATGTGCGCACAGGTGTGGTAACCTATAAGATTGCCGCTCATGCAGCCGATTTGGCAAAGGGTCATCCAGGTGCAACCATCCGCGACAACGCCCTCTCCAAGGCACGTTTCGAGTTCCGCTGGAGAGACCAGTTCCACCTCTCTCTCGACCCAGAGCTTGCCTTGAAGTATTTCGAGGAGGCAGGTCATACAGATGGTGAGTACTGCACCATGTGTGGTCCAAACTTCTGCGCAGCCAAGTTGACACACGATTTGAGAAAGTTTAAAAAGTAAGAAAATGTTTTCAGACGAATTAAAGAATATCAGTTGGGAGGAGACCACGGAGCGAATAGCTCGAATGACCGATAATGATGTGCGTCGTGCCCTTGCCAAGGACCATTGCGATGTGAACGACTTCATGGCGCTGATTTCACCTGCAGCCGAGCCATACTTGGAGGTAATGGCGCGTCTTTCCCGCAAATATACCGAGGAGCGCTTCGGCAAGACCATGTCGATGTTCATTCCTCTCTACATCACCAATTCATGCTCTAACTCCTGCGTGTATTGCGGTTTCCATCGTGAGAATCCGATGGCTCGTACCATCCTCACCCCAGAGCAGATTGAGAACGAGTATAAAGCCATCAAGCAGCTGGCTCCATTCGAGAACATCCTTCTCGTTACGGGCGAGAACCCAGCCAAGGCTGGCACCCCATATCTTGCCAAGGCAATCGACATCGCCAAGAAGTATTTCTCTAACGTGAAGATAGAGGTAATGCCGCTCTCTACAGAGGATTACAAGACCCTCGCCGACCACGGTATGAACGGCGTCATCTGCTTCCAGGAGACCTACAACCACGAGCACTACAAGCTCTACCACCCACGTGGCATGAAGAGCAAGTTTGAGTGGCGCTGCGACGGTTTCGACCGCATGGGTATGGCAGGCGTTCACTCCATCGGTATGGGTGTGCTCATCGGCTTGGAGAAGGAATGGCGCACAGATGTTGTGATGATGGCTCATCACCTGCGCTACCTGCAGAAGCATTACTGGAAGACCAAGTACAGCGTGAACTTCCCTCGTATGCGCCCTGCACAGAACGAAGGTTTCCAGCCAAACTGCTTCATGACCGATAAGCAGTTGGCACAGGCAACTTTCGCCATGCGTATCTTCGACCACGATGTAGATATCTCCTACTCTACCCGTGAGCCAGCCTACATCCGTGACAACATGGCAACACTGGGTGTCACCACCATGTCGGCAGAATCAAAGGTAAATCCTGGCGGTTATCATACCTATCCTCAGGCATTGGAGCAGTTCACCGTAAGCGATGAGCGTACCGCCAAGGTAATCAATGCGAGATTGAAGGAATTGGGCAGAGAGCCAGTCTGGAAGGATTGGGATGCCTCATTCGATTTCTTCGGAAATATCGCAAACGGATAAAGAAGATGTAATTAAACAGAATAAAAAAAGAGTGTATCATAAATTCATGACACACTCTTTTTTGTTAATATTCTCAGACTGACGCCCCCTATAATAGATCATTTCAGATAGATGGTCTGTGTTTTCCCCGTGATATCAGTTACCACGGCGATCCCTCCATCACGAATCTCGACCTTCTCATATTTGGCATCAACTATCACCTTGCCTTTTAAGGTCATAATACCCCAATAACTTGGAATCTCTTCAAAGGCACAATAGGCACCAACAGGTTGCGCTATGCTGCGATAAAGGGGTGGCACGACAACTCTGCCATCCACTTTTATGCCCCATTTCTTTCCAGCCTGATATAATTCCACATGTCCTGCTACAGACTTTTCATGCAAAAGAATCATCTCGCTTGCTTCCTTTTTCTTCTCCTGTAACATCATCTCATCATAGTATTTCTTGCCAAGGCGAGGCATTACAAAATGAAGATCTTCATTTTCATTCTTTGGGTTATTGCATCCAATATAGGTCTTCTTCAAATATGAATCCACCAGGTAGTAGTCCTGCTTGCTGTCCATAACCACGATACAACCACAACGAAGAGTGGCACACATCCAATACACATGTTCATAATCACCACGCAAGAAACATACTCGATTACTATCTATAGTAGCCTTCATCATCAAGCCATTGCCTCCTTCATAATAGTACCATTCCTGGCAACCACTATCTACTAAATAATTATAACGATATATCAGGTAATCCCCAAAATTGAACAGGTCATATTTGGAAGGGCAATATGGCCAAGAGAAATGTTCGTAGGTGCGAGACATATAAACATCTCCATATTTGATGAACTCCCAACCTTCTAGCGTAACCACCTTTGGAACATCGTAAACATTGGGACCATCGTCAATAATAGCTCCAGACAACAGGTCATAATAGCAGACCTCCTTTCTGCGATGTCGGTAGAACAGGATGTTGCCATCCAACAGTTTCATGTCATAGTAATCGCCTGGCTCCAAGACTTGTTCTCCTTGTCGGTTCACTACCGTCATCTTTCCATCAGGAAGCTTGATGATGGCAAACTCCCCTCTACTGTCCACAAACTCACGATACTGTATCGTTTGGAGCAATTCTTCATGGCTCATCACCATCATCATTTCTGAGTCTGGATGAATCTGAATATCGTCTTGCTTCTCGTTCATCAGGAAAAACTCTCTATCCTTCGGAGTCTCCTTTCTCTTGCCAACTTTCAGCTTTCCCTCGAACATAGCATTCCAGTTCCATACTTGCGAAGGCAACCCGAACACCCGATATAGTCCCACATTATCTATAATTACGCAGTTCTTCTTTCCCTTAGCCACTCGCAATCCTCGTCCCACCATCTGCAGATACTTGGCAAGTGACAATGTAGGTCGTGCCAACTGTACAAACTCCACATCCGGACAGTCAAATCCTTCCGAGAAGATGTCCACATTCACCAGCACTTGGATGTCACCTTTCTTGAAGGCTTCAATGTCTTGCTGTCTTTCCGTGGCAGGTGTCTTCGAGTCTATGGCTATGGCTTTCACGCCATTTTCCTGATACAGTTTCGTGATTTTCTGAGCATGAGAAATATTGATAGCATACACGATGCCCTTCCTGTCTTTGCCAAATTCTTCCAAACTCTGATAGAGCCTTTCGATACTCGGTTTCTTATTCAGCAACATATCCATTTCCTTGTTCTGGTAGTCACCATCAGCCCCTCGCTTCTGCAAGGAGTCGATGAGCCGTTGCGTCACACCATCCGATTTGATGCTCACAAAATCATATGTCGCCAATCTTCCCTTGCTGATAAATTCAGGAACACTCCACGACTGCACCAAGACATCAAACAGATCAGTGAATCCCTTACCATTCAATCGGCAAGGTGTTGCTGTCAGTCCCAGGAACTTAGCTTTCGGGAATCTATCCCACATTCCCTTGTAAGTCTTGGCAAGGGCATGGTGCGCCTCGTCAATCACAATCATCCCCGGTTCTTCCTCTATCTCGTCATAGTGCTTCGACAACCATTGTATCGACACAGCCTTGATAGGAACATTGAATGCGCTAGCCGACAAACAATCTGGCGAGACCTTTGATGGTCCGCCAACCTTAGAGCGAAGCGGTTCCGAGCACCGAGTAGGGCGGTTACATCCCCGCTTCCTGAGGAAGAGGGGCTTGGGGA